>OJTN01000014.1_pt1 | contig 118993 bp, 103 predicted proteins | sample 1599741 | NCBI WGS metagenome assembly OJTN01 (sample SAMN04436820, study PRJEB24849) | human gut metagenome | biome: human gut; feature: NICU; material: stool | host: Homo sapiens | place: USA: Saint Louis, MO | collected 2011-05-19
GAGCCAGAACGTCCATAGCCGCAACGGTTTTACCGTCTTCGTTAAGGCGCATATAGAACGCTTTAATATCTTTTGGATAGTTTTTAACCACTACCGGTGCTTTAAAGTGTTCTTCCGCCAGATAACGCTCATGCTCAGAAGAGAGATCGACGCCCCAGTAAACCGGGTTTTCAAACTTCCTGCCGCAGTTTTCGAGAATGGTCACTGCGTCGGTGTAATCCACCTGCGCGAAATCGGCCTCAATGAAGCGTTCCAGACGTGAAACGGCATCTTTATCTACGCGTTCAGCGAAGAATTTCATGTCGTCAGCGCGTTCTTCGAGAACCGCTTTGAAGACATATTTCAGCATGGCTTCAGCCAGACCTGCGATATCGTTCAGGTTAGCAAACGCCACTTCCGGCTCCAGCATCCAGAATTCCGCCAGGTGACGGCTGGTGTTGGAGTTTTCAGCACGGAAAGTCGGGCCGAAGGTATAAATTTTGGACAATGCGCAAGCGTAGGTTTCGCCGTTCAACTGGCCAGATACGGTCAGGAAAGACTCTTTACCAAAGAAGTCTTTGTCGAAATCCACTTTGCCCTGATCGTTACGCGGCAGGTTTTCCAGATCCAGCGTAGAAACACGGAACATTTCGCCTGCACCTTCGGTATCAGATGCGGTAATCAGTGGCGTTGAGACCCAGAAGAATCCCTGCTCGTTAAAGAAGCGATGCAGCGCCTGCGCCAGCGTATGGCGAACGCGCGCGACGGCACCAATCAGGTTTGTGCGCGGACGCAGGTGAGCGACTTCACGCAGATACTCAATGCTGTGGCGTTTTGCCGCCATCGGGTAAGTGTCTGGATCTTCAACCCAACCAGCAACTTCAACCTTGCTGGCCTGAATTTCAAATTGTTGCCCCTGGCCCGGCGACGCCACGACTTTACCCGTCACAATGACCGAGCAGCCGGTGGTCAGACGCAAGACGTCTTCATTGTAATTGGGCAGAGAATTATTGATGACAGCCTGTACAGGATCAAAGCAGGAACCGTCATAAACGGCGAGGAAGGAGATGCCAGCTTTTGAATCTCGGCGGGTACGTACCCATCCGCGCACGGTGACTTCGCTGTCAACGGCTACGCGGCCCTGGAGTACGTCGGCTACAGGCACAACGCTCATAATATTCTCTCTGTTAATAGTCGGAAAAAATAAACACTTGTCCACCCGTAAATGGGGGGATACCTATGTTACCTGGCATCTGCAATCAGACAAGCAGAATTCGCAAATGCAGCGAAAGATTTCGGAATTAAAGGTAAAAAAAGGGAGCCGATTAGCTCCCTGATGATATTAACTGGCTTTTTTAATATGCGGAAGGTCGAACGCTTTGCGCAGCGCCCGAACAAACGCTTTATCGTGGCAGATAGTTTTGCCAGGGCTGTCAGAAAGTTTCGCCACCGGTTTACCGTTACACTCTACCAACTTAATGACAATATTCAGAGGTTTTACCTGGGGGATATCGCAGGTCAGGCGAGTCCCAATACCAAAACTTAATTGCACGCGGGAAGAGAAGTGGCGGTATAGCTCAACCGCTTTGCGTAAATCCAGATTGTCAGAGAAAACCAGCGTTTTACTCTGTGGATCAATTCCCAGCTTTTCATAATGTGCAATGGCTTTTTCACCCCATTCAACCGGGTCACCAGAGTCATGGCGCAGGCCCTGATAGCGACTGGCGAACTCGACACCGAAATCACGCAGGAAAGCATCCATAGTGATGCAGTCGGTTAATGCAATGCCAAGTTGGTCGGGATACTCTTCCAGCCAGGCAGCAAGTGCAGCTCGCTGGCTGTTGGCTAGATCCGGGCTGATTTGCTGATGCGCCTGGAACCATTCGTGTGCCTGTGTTCCCATTGGCGTGAGGGAAAGCCGACGCGCCAGATCGTAGTTGCTGGTGCCCACGAACCAGGATTCCTGGTGCAGACGTTTCACGATGGTTTCTTGTACTTCGCGAGAAAAACGGCGGCGGGTGCCAAAATCCATCAGATGGAAGCGCGACATATCAAGACCGGCGGTTAATGCCGAGAAGTCGACTAATTTGTTTTCCAGCGTGTCGAGGGCTTGCGCAACGTCGGCCTGTGGTGAGCGATAGCGATGTACCATTTCACTGATAACCGCCAGCAAAGGAACTTCCCAGAGGATGACTTCACGCCACGGGCCGCTTAAACGAATATCCAGCTTGCCATTATCGTTGGACACGGTGACTTGTTCCGGGTTAAAGCGGAACTCGCGTAGCCAGTTAAGATAGTCGGCCTTAAAGAAAGGCAGGGCAGAGAGCCACTGATATTCATCATCCTGCAGGCGCAGGTGCTGCATCGCCTGAACCTGTTCACGAATAGCATCGGCATAAATACCCAGCAGATCGTCACCTCGGCAACGAAACTCCGCCGCGACATGCACATCGTAATAGTGATGAAACACGGCTTGCTGCATATGCAACTTATAAGCATCTGTATCCAGCAACGAGTGCAGAACAGGAGAAGCGAATTGTGTCATAGGTGCGCAGTAGCGTCCTCGTACAGGAGCGTTTAGTACAATAAACATCTTCAGGAACTGCTGGAGTATACCTTGTTTCGCAATTTATTGAACCCCGATCACACCATATGCCACCTTTCTGGTCGATGGCATAACGCGGTGTATGTTATAAAAATGTAGCAATAAAGGCGTTTGTACCTGAAAAGATGAAGATTCTGCATAGCGCGATTTACGCAACAGGAATAGACTGAACACCAGACTCTATAAAAGATGCTAAAGGTTATTTATGACTCAACAGCCACAAGCCAAATACCGTCACGATTATCGTGCGCCGGATTACCAGATTACTGATATTGACTTGACCTTTGACCTGGACGCGCAAAAGACGGTCGTTACCGCGGTCAGCCAGGCTGTCCGTCATGGTGCATCAGATGTTCCGCTTCGTCTCAACGGCGAAGACCTCAAACTGGTTTCTGTTTATATTAATGATGAGCCGTGGACCGCCTGGAAAGAAGAAGAGGGCGCACTGGTCATCAGTAATTTGCCGGAGCGTTTTACGCTTAAGATCGTTAATGAAATTAGCCCGGCGGCGAATACTGCGCTGGAAGGGCTTTATCAGTCAGGCGATGCGCTTTGCACCCAGTGTGAAGCCGAAGGTTTCCGCCATATTACGTATTATCTCGACCGCCCGGATGTGCTGGCGCGTTTTACCACCAAAATTATTGCCGATAAAACCAAATATCCCTTCCTGCTTTCCAACGGTAACCGCGTTGCGCAAGGTGAACTGGAAAATGGACGTCATTGGGTACGGTGGCAGGACCCGTTCCCGAAACCGTGCTACCTGTTTGCGCTGGTGGCAGGCGACTTTGATGTGCTGCGCGACACTTTCACCACGCGTTCTGGTCGCGAAGTAGCGCTGGAGCTGTATGTCGATCGTGGCAACCTTGATCGTGCGCCGTGGGCAATGACCTCGCTGAAAAACTCCATGAAATGGGATGAAGAACGCTTCGGCCTGGAGTATGACCTCGACATCTATATGATCGTCGCGGTGGATTTCTTCAATATGGGCGCAATGGAGAATAAGGGGCTGAATATCTTTAACTCCAAATATGTGCTGGCCCGCACCGACACCGCCACCGACAAAGATTACCTCGATATTGAACGCGTTATCGGCCATGAATATTTCCATAACTGGACCGGCAACCGTGTCACCTGTCGCGACTGGTTCCAGCTCAGTCTGAAAGAAGGTTTAACCGTCTTCCGCGATCAGGAATTCAGCTCTGACCTTGGTTCCCGCGCGGTAAACCGTATCAATAATGTGCGCACCATGCGCGGATTGCAGTTTGCAGAAGACGCCAGCCCGATGGCGCACCCAATTCGCCCGGATATGGTCATTGAAATGAACAACTTCTACACCCTGACCGTTTACGAGAAGGGCGCGGAAGTGATTCGTATGATCCACACTCTGCTTGGCGAAGAAAACTTCCAGAAAGGGATGCAGCTCTATTTCGAGCGTCATGATGGTAGCGCAGCGACCTGTGACGACTTTGTGCAGGCGATGGAAGATGCGTCGAATGTCGATCTTTCCCATTTCCGCCGTTGGTACAGCCAGTCCGGCACGCCGGTTGTGACTGTCAAAGACGACTACAATCCGGAAACTGAGCAGTACACCCTGACCATCAGCCAGCGCACGCCAGCTACGCCGGATCAGGCAGAAAAACAACCGCTGCATATTCCGTTTGCCGTCGAACTGTATGACAACGAAGGCAAAGTGATCCCGTTGCAGAAAGGCGGTCATCCGGTGAATTCCGTGCTGAACGTCACCCAGGCGGAACAAACCTTTGTTTTTGATAATGTCTACTTCCAGCCGGTGCCTGCGCTGCTGTGCGAATTCTCTGCGCCAGTGAAACTGGAATATAAGTGGAGCGATCAGCAACTGACCTTCCTGATGCGTCATGCGCGTAATGATTTCTCTCGCTGGGACGCGGCGCAAAGTTTGCTGGCAACCTACATCAAGCTGAACGTCGCCCGTCATCAGCAAGGGCAGCCGTTGTCTCTGCCGGTGCATGTGGCTGACGCTTTCCGCGCGGTGCTGCTCGATGAGAAGATTGATCCGGCGCTGGCGGCAGAAATCCTGACGCTGCCTTCCGTCAATGAAATGGCAGAACTGTTCGATATCATCGACCCGATTGCTATTGCCGAAGTACGCGAAGCACTCACTCGTACTCTGGCGACTGAACTGGCAGATGAGCTGCTGGCTATTTACAACGCGAATTACCAGAGCGAGTACCGTGTTGAGCATGAAGATATTGCAAAACGCACTCTGCGTAATGCCTGCCTGCGCTTCCTCGCTTTTGGTGAAACGCATCTGGCTGACGTGCTGGTGAGCAAACAGTTCCACGAAGCGAACAATATGACCGATGCGCTGGCGGCGCTTTCTGCGGCGGTTGCTGCACAACTGCCATGCCGTGACGCGCTGATGCAGGAGTACGACGACAAGTGGCATCAGGATGGTCTGGTGATGGATAAATGGTTTATTCTGCAAGCCGCCAGCCCGGCGGCGAATGTGCTGGAGACGGTACGTGGTCTGTTGCAGCATCGCTCATTTACCATGAGCAACCCGAACCGCATTCGTTCATTGATTGGCGCATTTGCGGGCAGCAACCCGGCAGCGTTCCATGCCGAAGATGGCAGCGGTTATCAGTTCCTGGTGGAAATGCTTACCGACCTCAACAGCCGTAACCCGCAGGTGGCTTCACGCCTGATTGAGCCGCTGATTCGCCTGAAACGTTACGATGCCAAACGTCAGGAGAAAATGCGCGCGGCGCTGGAACAGTTGAAAGGGCTGGAAAATCTCTCTGGCGATCTGTACGAGAAGATCACCAAAGCACTGGCTTGATACTTTTGAGCCAAAATGCTTGACGCGTCTTATCAGGCCTACAAGTCCGTTGAAATTGCTGGTTTTGTAGGCTGGATAAGGCGTTCACGCCGCATCAGGCAGTCGTGCCCAACTGCCTGATGCGACGCTTGACGCGTCTTATCAGGCCTACAATCCCGTTGAAAATGCTGGTTTTGTGCGCCACATCCGGCATATTAACCATGACGTCGAATCGGTTGTTCAGAGTGCCCACGTTGCATCACCCGCTGCAACACTTCCGCTTCCAGCTCTGCTAATCGTACCGACCCTAACCGGCGCGGACGGGGGATATCCACCGTCAAATCCAGACCAATTTTTCCCTCTTCAATTAACAACACCCGGTCAGCCATCGCCACCGCTTCGCTCACATCATGCGTCACCAGCAAGACGGTAAAGCCGTGCTCCTGCCAGAGTGACACAATCAAATCCTGCATCTCGAGTCGCGTTAAAGCGTCCAGCGCACCGAGTGGTTCATCAAGCAACAATAAACCCGGTCGATGAATCAGCGCCCTTGCCAGCGCCACACGTTGTTTCTGCCCGCCAGAAAGTGCGGCAGGCCATTCCCCCGCGCGATTCTCCAGCCCTACCGCAGCCAGAGCCTGACGCGCCGCATCGCGCCACTGGCCTTTAAGGCCTAACCCAACGTTATCAATCACCGATTTCCACGGCAGCAGACGCGCGTCCTGAAACATCATTCGCGTATCATCCTGAATCTCAGCCAGCGGTGTGGTGCCCGCTAACACGTCGCCTGCGGTTGGCGTTTCCAGACCTGCCAGCAGGCGCAGCAGGGTACTTTTGCCACCGCCGCTGCGGCCCACCACCGCCACAAACTGACCTGCCGGAATATGTAAATCCAGTTGGTTCAGGACGATATTTTCCGCGTAATGTTTGCTTACTGCATTGAGCAACAATGGTGTGCCCTGGTTCAGACGAGCAGTATTCATACCGTGGCCTCCTTCAAATGATAAGCCGGGTTCCAGCGCAACCAGAGACGTTCTAACAGCTGCGCGCTGACGTCAGCAAGTTTGCCGAGCAGGGCGTAAAGAATAATAGCGACTACCACCACGTCCGTTTGCAGAAACTCCCGCGCATTCATCGCCAGATAACCAATGCCGGAATTGGCAGAAATAGTTTCGGCAACGATCAGCGTCAGCCACATCAGGCCCAACGCAAAACGCACACCGACCATAATTGAGGGCAGGGCACCAGGCAGGATCACATGGATAAACAGCGGTATGCCGGATAATCCATAGCTACGTGCCATCTCCACCAGCCCACGGTCGATATTACGGATGCCATGCCAGGTGTTGATATAAATGGGGAATAGCGTACCGAGCGCCACCAGAAAGATTTTTGCGGATTCATCAATGCCAAACCACAAAATCACCAGCGGGATCAGCGCCAGATGCGGCACGTTGCGCAACATCTGAATTGAGGTATCCAGCAGTCGCTCACCCCAGCGTGACAGCCCGCTAATCAGCCCCAGAATTAATCCCAGCGATCCGCCAATTGAAAAGCCAATCAACGCCCGCCAGGAGCTGATCGCCAGATGCTGCCACAATTCGCCGCTGGCAGAGAGCGTCCAGAACGCCATCACCACTCCTTCCGGTGAGGGCAAAATACGCGTCGATAGCCAGCCAACCGAGGAGGCCAGTTGCCACACCGCCACGATGCCCACCGGTAAAAACCAGGGAGCAACTCGCAATAACCACTTCTTCACTGGCGTTGCCATCATCGTGTTCCTTAGCTTTGCGCGACGTTACGGGGGATAAAATCATTCGCCACCGCTTCGCCTTGTGGATTCAGCGGTTGTGGCTGGGGAATTTCCGGGATGGCGACATCCAGATGTGGGAACAGTAACTCGCCGACCCGATACGCTTCTTCCAGATGCGGGTAGCCCGAAAGCACAAAACTGTCGATGCCAAGTGCAGCGTATTCGTTGATTCGCGCGGCGACCGTAGGACCATCGCCCACCAGCGCCGTCCCGGCACCGCCGCGCACTAAGCCAACACCCGCCCATAAATTGGGGCTGATCTCCAGATTGTCGCGCTTGCCGTTATGTAGCGCCGCCATTCGCTGTTGTCCTACGGAATCCGTTCGGGCGAATGCGGCCTGTGCTTTGGCGATAGTTTCATCATCAAGACGCGAGATTAACCGCTCGGCGGCCTGCCACGCTTCGTCGTTGGTTTCACGAACAATCACATGCAGACGAACACCGAAACGAATTTTGCGTCCATGCGCGGCAGCTTTCGCCCGCACGTGTTCGATTTTCTCTTTTACCAGTTCAGGTGGTTCGCCCCAGGTAAGGTAGAGATCAACTTGTTCTGCCGCCAGCTCCTGGGCGACATCTGACGATCCGCCAAAGTAAAGCGGAGGATAAGGCTGTTGAATCGGCGGGAAGAGCAGTTTGGCTCCGCGTACATGAATATGTTTGCCGTTGAAATCCACAGTCTCGCCAAGCAACAACCGCCGCCAGACCTGGGTAAATTCTGCCGAGGCTTCGTAACGCTCGCTATGATCAAGGAACACGCCGTCGCCTGCCAGTTCTTGTGGATCGCTGCCTGTGACCAGGTTAAACAACGCACGTCCGTTAGAGAGACGGTCAAGCGTGGCGGCCTGGCGGGCGGCAACGGTAGGTGAGGTTACGCTGGGGCGCAGGGCGACAAGAAACTTCAGCCGTTGTGTCACCGGGATCATCGACGCCGCCACCAGCCACGCATCTTCACACGATCGCCCCGTCGGGATCAGCACACCGGTATAGCCCAGACGATCCGCCGCTTGCGCAATTTGTTGCAGATAACCGTGATCAACCGGACGTGAACCTTCTTCCGTTCCCAGATAATGCCCGTCACCGTGGGTCGGTAAAAACCAGAACATATTCAGACTCATAATTGTTTTCCTTCCAGTTGAGTGGGCTGCCAGATGCGCTGGCGAATATCGACTTTTTTCGGCACCAGACGGTTTTCATAAAACAGATCTGCCGTTTGCTGCTGTAAGGCGGCAACTTCAGCGCTCAACGGTTTGATGGTGGTGGGAGGACGATGATCCAGATACGAGGCAATAACCGGTGCCGGTAAGCCCATCGTTTTTGCCAGTAAAGCGATGCTTTGTTCGCGCTGGCTGCGGGTTAACGCATCGGCCTCACTAAAGGTTGTCAGCACACCCTGAATAAAAGCGCCGTTTTTTTCTGCATACGGACGAGCTGCCAGATAAAACGATCCAGTTTGATTGAGATCGGTGCCGTCTTTCAGCACCCGCACGCCGCCCTGTAATAATGCAGCGGAGTAGTAGGGATCCCAGATAGCCCAGGCGTCAACGTTACCTTGCTGGAACGCGGCGCGGGCATCGGCAGGCGTCAGGTAAGTGGGCTGAATATCCGTGAATTTAAGCCCGGCCTGGCGAAGGGCTCGCAGTAAAAGATTGTGCGAACTGGAACCTTTCTGAAAGGCAACTTTGTGACCTTTAAGATCGGCTACGGTTTTGATCGGGCTGTTTTCTGCCACCAGAATCACTTCGGCTTTGGGTTTCGGTGGCTCGACGCCCACGTATACCAAATCAGCCCCGGCAGCCTGGGCAAAGATTGGCGGAATATCCCCGGTACTGCCGAGATCGATACTGCCAACGTTTAACGCCTCCAGCATCTGTGGGCCAGCGGGGAACTCCACCCAGGAGATTTTTGTTTGCGGATAGCGTTTTTCCAGTAACTGGTGGCTTTTTGCCAGCACCATACCAATACTGCCTTTTTGATAGCCTATACGTAACGCCTCTGGCGAAGACTCCGCGGCAACAGCAAGTGTAGAGACGCTAAGTAAACCCGCCAGCGCCAGTTTAATGATCTTACGCATGGGCATTACCTCGCAGAGACAGAAGGTCAGGAACCTGAACATCGCGGCGGTGCAGCGCCTGCCAGAAAGTTTCTAGCGCGGTATCAAGACGAGTTTGCAGATTTGGCGTGAACTGGGGTTTGTGTTGGTAATCAATTACTTGCGAGTCATCGGCAAACACGCCGTGCAGGATCTCCTGGGCTTTCAGCGTACTTAAAACTGGCTTAAGGGCATAATCGACCGCCAGCAGATGGGCCACGGTGCCGCCTGTCGCCAGCGGCAGCACCACTTTGCCTTGCAACGCACGTTCTGGCAGCAGGTCGAGCAGGGTTTTCAGTGCACCGGAATAGGCGGCTTTATACACAGGCGTGGCGACAATCAGCCCATCGGCCTGTTGCAGCTGTTCGGTGAAGGTCTTGAGTGCCGGACTATCGAAACGAGCATAAAGCAGATCTTCCGGGACGAAGTTTTGCAAATTCCAGTGATAAACCTCTACATCCAGGCCATTTAGTTTTTCCCGCACATATTCCAGCAAGGAGCTGGAGCGAGAAGGAAAGCGAGGACTACCCGCCAGGGTGATGACACGCATACTCTCTCCTTATAACCAATTGTTCTTGTTTTGTTAACATTGATAACAATTCGGTCAGTCTGACAGAGGGCGTCCGCGAGTCGAAATGATTTATCTGAGGAAGAAAAGCCAAAAAAAGCATAAAAAAAGCGCAATAAGAAAACGTTTGCTATTTATTGCCGCAGGTCAATTCCCTTTTGGTCCGAACTCGCACATAATACGCCCCCGGTTTGCACACCGGGAATCCAGGAGAGTTCATGTACTACCCCTTCGTTCGTAAAGCCCTTTTCCAGCTCGATCCAGAGCGCGCTCATGAGTTTACTTTTCAGCAATTACGCCGTATTACAGGAACGCCGTTTGAAGCACTGGTGCGGCAGAAAGTGCCTGCGAAACCTGTTAACTGCATGGGCCTGACGTTTAAAAATCCGCTTGGTCTGGCAGCCGGTCTTGATAAAGACGGGGAGTGCATTGACGCGTTAGGCGCAATGGGATTTGGATCGATCGAGATCGGTACCGTCACGCCACGTCCCCAGCCAGGTAATGACAAGCCGCGTCTCTTTCGTCTGGTAGATGCCGAAGGTTTGATCAACCGTATGGGCTTTAATAATCTTGGCGTTGATAACCTCGTAGAGAACGTAAAAAAAGCCCATTATGACGGCGTTCTGGGTATTAACATCGGCAAAAATAAAGATACGCCGGTGGAGCAGGGTAAAGATGACTATCTGATTTGTATGGAAAAAATCTATGCCTATGCGGGATATATCGCCATCAATATTTCATCGCCAAATACCCCAGGATTACGCACACTGCAATATGGTGAAGCGCTGGATGATCTCTTAACTGCGATTAAAAATAAACAAAATGATTTGCAAGTGATGCACCATAAATATGTGCCGATCGCAGTGAAGATCGCGCCGGATCTTTCTGAAGAAGAATTGATCCAGGTTGCCGATAGTTTAGTTCGCCATAATATTGATGGCGTTATTGCAACCAATACCACACTCGATCGTTCTCTGGTTCAGGGAATGAAAAATTGTGATCAAACCGGTGGCTTAAGTGGTCGTCCGCTTCAGTTAAAAAGCACCGAAATTATTCGCCGCTTGTCACAGGAATTAAACGGACGCTTGCCGATTATTGGTGTTGGCGGCATTGACTCGGTTATCGCTGCGCGTGAAAAGATTGCTGCGGGTGCCTCACTGGTGCAAATTTATTCTGGTTTTATTTTTAAAGGTCCGCCGCTGATTAAAGAAATCGTTACCCATATCTAATTATTTCTTCAAATTCCTCTTTATAAGATAATCAGGGCTTTATTTTCAGCCCTGGTTGTTTTATATTCATCGCTGTTGCTTATTTAGACATTTTGTACTTTTATTGTTGAGGTTATTAAGCGAAGCGACAATGGATTGTGTCGCTGCGGTTTTATAAGGTTGGGGAGTGGCAGATGCGAATTAAACCAGACGATAACTGGCGTTGGTATTACGATGAAGAGCACGATCGAATGATGCTCGATTTAGCCAATGGTATGCTATTTCGCTCACGTTTTGCGCGCAAAATGTTGACTCCAGATGCCTTTTCTCCCGCAGGTTTTTGCGTTGATGACGCCGCGCTCTATTTCTCTTTTGAAGAAAAGTGCCGCGATTTTAATTTATCTAAAGAACAAAAAGCCGAACTGGTGCTGAATGCACTGGTAGCAATTCGTTATCTCAAACCGCAAATGCCGAAAAGCTGGCATTTTGTATCTCATGGTGAAATGTGGATGCCCATGCCGGGCGATGCGGCCTACGTTTGGTTGAGCGACACTCATGAGCAAGTGAATTTACTGGTCGTTGAATCTGGCGAGAATGCCGCGCTATGTCTACTGGCACAACCCTGCGTTGTTATTGCGGGTCGCGCGATGCAGTTGGGCGACGCCATTAAAATCATGAACGACAGGCTGAAACCGCAGGTTAATGTTGACAGCTTCAGCCTCGAACAGGCAGTCTAACGCGCCAGCTTAAGCGCAGTCTTCGGTACACAACTACAGCAAAGAATAGTGCCATCATCGCCTGTTGCTGATTTTTTTAGCGGCGTGACTTCGCCTTCTAAAAGCTGAACACGGCAACTTCCACAAATGCCCGTGCGGCAAGAATAAGGGATACGAATTCCCTGATTTTCTAATTGCTCCAGCAGCACCTGTTGGTTATTTCCACGAAATGCCTGTCCCTGCCAGTCAATATCTACGTTTGCGTCCGGTTGTTGCGTGATGTTGGCAGTATCATCAGCGGCACCTGCGCCGTAAATTTTAGCTGGAGCCGTTGCCAGAATTTCCACCTCATCGCCAACGCGAATCACGCCGCTATTACGGGCAATTAAATTCTGACCAAAATCGACATCGCCGTTATCCTGAGCAGTACGGAAAGATTGCAGTGTTTTTAATGGTTCGCCTGCCGGATGTTTTTGCCCTTTTTCTGGGCTGACGGTGGTGAAAATACAGCGGCTACAAGGCTTAACCACATCAAACACGACATCACCAATGCGAATCACTTTCCAGCTATCTTCTTCCCAGGCCGAAGCACCGGAAACCACCAGATTGGGGCGGAATTGCTCCATTTTTACACTGGCCGGACAACGTTGTTGGAGATCACGTAACGAGGCCTCGTTAGCAAGAAGGTAAGGATAGCCATCAGCAAATGACAGGGGTACAGTGTTGTGGCGTTTCACGCGCCGGGTCATTTGTGGCCCCACCCAGCGTAATTGCACTTCGCGGGAGAAAAATCCACTTAGCCATTTGTTGATCGCGTCTGGCGCAATTCGCGCGGTAAAATGTGTGCCCCAAACTTCGGTTGGTGCGTCTTGTGTGGCGAAATCAGCAAAACGAACATATGCACTACTGCCATCTGGTGCGGTGAGATGCAAGCCATCATGCACGGGTGAAGGAGTAAACCGTACCATTAGCGGAAACTGGCGAGCGGTAATAAACGTACCGTCAGGTTCCGTGATCATAAAGATGCGATCGAAGGCCAGACCACTGACATCTGCCAGGGTATGTGTAAGACCAATGCCGCGCATCGATTTAACAGGATGAATAAAAAGCCGGGTTAATGTCGCCACGGTGCGGTCCTCAAATGAAAATAAGCCCTCAACTTTATGACATGACGCGCTTATTAGCTATAATGCGCAACAATTTTCTTAGAGTAAAAGTGACAATATGAATTCTCTGTTTGCCAGTACGGCCCGTGGGCTGGAAGAGCTGTTAAAAACTGAACTGGAAAACCTGGGGGCCGTTGAATGCCAGGTGGTTCAGGGTGGGGTCCATTTCAAGGGCGACACACGGCTTGTTTACCAGAGCCTGATGTGGAGCCGCCTGGCCTCGCGTATTATGTTGCCGCTGGGCGAGTGTAAGGTTTACAGCGATTTAGACCTCTATCTCGGTGTTCAGGCGATCAACTGGACAGAGATGTTTAATCCTGGCGCGACCTTCGCTGTCCACTTCAGTGGTTTGAATGACACCATACGCAACAGTCAGTACGGTGCGATGAAAGTGAAAGACGCGATCGTCGATGCTTTCACGCGGAAAAATCTGCCGCGTCCAAATGTTGATCGCGATGCGCCGGATATCCGCGTTAACGTCTGGCTGCATAAAGAAACCGCCAGTATCGCCCTTGATCTCAGTGGTGATGGTTTACATCTGCGTGGCTATCGCGATCGTGCTGGCATTGCGCCGATCAAAGAAACACTGGCAGCCGCTATTGTGATGCGATCCGGCTGGCAGCCAGGAACACCGCTGCTCGATCCAATGTGTGGTTCAGGTACGTTGCTGATTGAAGCGGCTATGTTGGCGACCGACCGCGCACCGGGCTTGCACCGTGGGCGTTGGGGCTTTAGCGGCTGGACGCAGCATGATGAAGCTATCTGGCAGGAAGTGAAAGCGGAAGCGCAAACTCGTGCCCGTAAAGGCCTGGCGGAGTATAGCTCCCATTTCTACGGTTCGGACAGTGACGCACGGGTGATTCAACGTGCGCGCACTAACGCCCGTCTTGCGGGGATTGGTGAACTGATCACCTTTGAGGTGAACGATGTCGCGCAACTGGCCAATCCGCTGCCGAAAGGGCCGTACGGTACAGTGTTGAGCAACCCGCCATACGGTGAACGTCTGGACAGCGAACCGGCGCTGATTGCGCTGCATAGTCTGCTGGGCCGAATCATGAAAAACCAGTTCGGTGGCTGGAATCTCTCTTTGTTTAGTGCCTCGCCGGATCTGCTAAGCTGCCTGCAGCTGCGTGCAGACAAACAGTACAAGGCGAAAAACGGCCCGCTGGACTGCGTACAGAAAAACTACCATGTTGCCGAAAGCACACCAGACAGCAAACCGGTAATGGCAGCGGAAGACTACGCCAACCGTCTGCGTAAGAACCTCAAAAAATTCGAGAAGTGGGCTCGCCAGGAAGGAATTGAATGTTACCGCCTGTATGACGCCGATCTGCCGGAATATAACGTTGCCGTTGACCGTTATGCCGACTGGGTGGTGGTGCAGGAGTATGCGCCGCCAAAAACTATTGATGCGCACAAAGCGCGTCAGCGTCTGTTCGATATTATCGCTGCAACCATTTCGGTACTGGGGATTGCGCCAAACAAACTGGTGCTGAAAACCCGTGAACGCCAGAAGGGCAAAAATCAATACCAGAAACTGGGCGAGAAGGGCGAGTTTCTGGAAGTTACCGAATATAACGCTCACTTGTGGGTGAACCTGACGGATTACCTCGATACCGGTCTGTTCCTCGATCACCGTATCGCCCGTCGTATGCTCGGTCAGATGAGCAAAGGCAAAGATTTCCTCAACCTGTTCTCTTATACCGGCAGCGCCACCGTGCATGCGGGATTAGGCGGTGCACGCAGCACCACCACCGTGGATATGTCGCGTACTTATCTGGAGTGGGCAGAACGCAACCTGCGTCTGAATGGCCTAACCGGGCGTGCGCATCGCCTGATTCAGGCCGATTGCCTGGCGTGGCTGCGTGAGGCAAATGAACAGTTTGATCTGATCTTTATCGATCCGCCAACCTTCTCTAACTCAAAACGAATGGAAGATGCGTTTGATGTTCAGCGCGATCATCTGGCGCTGATGAAAGATTTGAAACGTCTGCTGCGTGCAGGTGGGACGATCATGTTCTCGAACAACAAACGCGGCTTCCGTATGGATCTCGACGGCCTGGCGAAACTGGGACTGAAAGCACAAGAAATTACGCAAAAAACGCTCTCCCAGGATTTCGCCCGTAACCGCCAGATCCACAACTGCTGGCTGATTACCGCAGCCTGAAAGGAATAGTAATGTCATTAATCAGTATGCATGGCGCATGGCTGTCGTTCAGCGACGCGCCGCTTCTCGATAACGCAGAACTGCATATCGAAGATAACGAACGTGTTTGTCTGGTGGGGCGTAACGGTGCAGGCAAATCAACGTTAATGAAGATCCTCAACCGTGAACAGGGGCTGGATGACGGTCGCATTATTTATGAGCAAGATTTGATTGTAGCTCGTCTGCAACAGGATCCGCCGCGTAACGTTGAGGGTAGCGTTTATGATTTCGTTGCCGAAGGCATTGAAGAACAAGCGGAATACCTGAAACGCTATCACGATATTTCGCGCCTGGTGATGAACGACCCGAGCGAGAAAAATCTCAACGAACTGGCGAAGGTTCAGGAACAGCTGGATCACCACAACCTGTGGCAGCTGGAAAACCGCATCAACGAAGTGCTGGCGCAACTGGGATTAGATCCTAATGTTGCGCTGTCGTCGCTTTCCGGCGGCTGGTTGCGTAAAGCGGCATTAGGACGCGCGCTGGTGAGCAATCCGCGCGTATTGCTGCTCGACGAACCGACTAACCACCTGGATATTGAAACCATCGACTGGCTGGAAGGGTTCCTCAAAACCTTCAATGGGACAATTATTTTCATTTCCCACGACCGTTCGTTTATCCGCAATATGGCGACGCGCATTGTTGATCTCGATCGCGGCAAGCTGGTGACCTATCCAGGGAATTACGACCAGTACCTGCTGGAAAAAGAAGAAGCCCTGCGCGTGGAAGAATTACAAAATGCCGAGTTCGATCGCAAACTGGCGCAGGAAGAGGTGTGGATCCGCCAGGGGATCAAAGCACGTCGTACCCGTAATGAAGGCCGCGTACGCGCCCTGAAAGCAATGCGTCGCGAGCGTGGTGAACGTCGCGAAGTAATGGGTACCGCAAAGATGCAGGTGGAAGAAGCCAGCCGCTCCGGTAAGATCGTTTTCGAAATGGAGGACGTTTGCTACCAGGTTGACGGTAAGCAACTGGTGAAAGATTTTTCTGCCCAGGTTCTACGCGGCGACAAAATTGCCCTGATTGGTCCGAATGGGTGCGGCAAAACCACGCTGCTGAAACTAATGCTCGGTCAGCTTCAAGCAGACAGCGGGCGTATTCACGTTGGCACCAAACTGGAAGTAGCTTATTTCGATCAGCACCGCGCGGAACTGGATCCCGATAAAACGGTGATGGATAACCTTGCCGAAGGTAAGCAAGAGGTGATGGTTAACGGCAAGCCACGCCACGTATTGGGCTATTTGCAGGACTTCCTGTTCCATCCGAAACGCGCGATGACGCCAGTACGTGCACTTTCTGGCGGAGAGCGGAACCGCTTGCTGTTGGCGCGTTTGTTCCTCAAACCAAGCAACTTATTGATTCTTGACGAACCGACCAACGATCTTGATGTCGAAACGCTGGAACTGCTGGAAGAACTGATCGACAGCTATCAGGGCACGGTATTGCTGGTTAGCCACGATCGTCAGTTTGTCGATAACACCGTTACAGAATGCTGGATCTTCGAAGGCGGCGGTAAAATTGGTCGTTATGTTGGCGGTTATCATGATGCCCGTGGTCAGCAAGAACAGTATGTGGCGCTCAAACAGCCTGCGGTGAAAAAAAGCGAAGAAGCCGCCGCGCCAAAAGCAGAAACTGTAAAACGCAGCAGTAGCAAACTAAGCTATAAATTGCAGCGCGAACTGGAGCAGCTACCGCAATTGCTTGAAGATCTGGAGGCGAAGCTGGAAGCTTTACAGACGCAAGTGGCGGATGCTTCCTTCTTCAGTCAGCCGCATGAGCAGACGCAAAAAGTGCTCGCTGATATGGCTGCTGCAGAGCAGGAGCTGGAGCAAGCCTTTGAACGCTGGGAGTATCTTGAAGCGTTAAAAAATGGTGGCTGATCGCAAAATAGTCGATTTAAACAGAGACTGCTGACAACGGTAAAAGTGCCTGATGTACTGGGTTTATCAGGCATGAAAACCAACACTTTGTTAGTCATCTGCAAAATAGCGCATCATTAAGGAGTACCAATGTGCGAACATCATCATGCCGCGAAGCACATCCTGTGCTCGCAGTGTGACATGCTGGTGGCGTTACCGCGCCTTGAGCATGGTCAGAAAGCGGCATGTCCCCGGTGTGGCACAACGTTAACCGTGGCGTGGGATGCCCCTCGGCAGCGTCCCACCGCCTATGCGTTGGCTGCACTGTTCATGCTGTTGCTGTCCAACTTGTTTCCTTTTGTGAATATGAACGTTGCAGGAGTTACCAGTGAAATTACATTACTGGAAATTCCCGGCGTGCTTTTTTCTGAGGACTACGCCAGCCTCGGCACCTTTTTCCTGTTGTTTGTGCAACTGGTTCCCGCGTTTTGTCTGATAACCATTCTGTTACTGGTGAATCGCGCGGAATTACCGGTCCGTTTAAAAGAGCAACTGGCACGGGTGCTTTTTCAACTCAAAACCTGGGGAATGGCGGAGATTTTCCTCGCGGGTGTGCTGGTCAGTTTCGTTAAACTGATGGCTTACGGCAGCATTGGGGTAGGCAGCAGCTTTCTCCCCTGGTGTTTATTTTGTGTCCTGCAACTGCGCGCTTTTCAGTGCGTTGATCGTCGCTGGTTATGGGACGACATCGCCCCGATGCCAGAACTGCGCCAGCCGCTAAAACCAGGTGTCACGGGGATACGTCAGGGGCTGCGTTCGTGCTCCTGTTGTACGGCAATCCTTCCTGCTGATGAACCCGTGTGCCCGCGTTGTAGTACCAAAGGGTACGTTCGGCGTAGAAACAGCCTGCAGTGGACACTCGCGCTGCTTGTAACGTCCATCATGCTGTATCTTCCGGCTAATATTTTGCCCATCATGGTGACGGATTTATTAGGCTCGAAGATGCCGTCGACGATTCTCGCTGGGGTCATTCTGTTATGGAGCGAAGGCTCTTATCCCGTCGCTGCGGTGATTTTTCTGGCCAGTATTATGGTGCCAACGTTAAAGATGATCGCCATTGCGTGGCTGTGTTGGGATGCCAAAGGACACGGCAAGCGCGACAGTGAAAGAATGCATTTGATTTATGAAGTTGTTGAGTTTGTAGGCCGCTGGTCGATGATTGACGTTTTCGTTATCGCGGTGCTCTCGGCGCTGGTGCGTATGGGAGGTTTAATGAGTATTTATCCGGCAATGGGTGCATTAATGTTTGCTTTAGTCGTCATAATGACAATGTTTTCTGCTATGACGTTTGACCCGCGTTTGTCGTGGGATCGTCAACCTGAATCAGAGCATGAGGAGTCCTGACAGTATGGAATCTAATAATGGGGAAGCCAAAATCCAGAAAGTGAAGAACTGGTCTCCCGTGTGGATATTTCCTATCGTCACGGCGCTCATTGGGGCCTGGGTTCTTTTTTATCATTACAGCCATCAGGGACCGGAAGTGACCCTGATCACCGCGAATGCGGAAGGAATTGAAGGTGGCAAAACCACCATTAAAAGCCGTAGCGTTGACGTCGGCGTGGTTGAAAGCGCCACACTGGCTGATGATTTGACGCACGTTGAAATCAAAGCGCGGCTGAATTCCGGTATGGAAAAGTTGCTGCATAAAGATACCGTCTTTTGGGTGGTGAAACCGCAGATTGGTCGAGAAGGGATTAGCGGCCTGGGAACACTGCTGTCTGGGGTTTATATCGAACTGCAGCCAGGCGCGAAAGGCAGCAAAATGGATAAATACGATTTGCTGGACTCGCCACCGTTGGCCCCACCTGATGCGAAAGGTATCCGTGTGCTTCTCGATAGTAAAAAAGCCGGGCAGCTCTCGCCAGGAGATCCGGTGCTGTTCCGTGGCTATCGGGTAGGTTCGGTTGAAACCAGCACTTTCGATACGCAAAAACGCAATATCAGTTATCAACTGTTCATCAATGCACCTTATGACCGACTGGTGACCAGCAATGTTCGTTTCTGGAAAGATAGTGGCATTGCGGTTGATCTGACGTCAGCGGGAATGCGTGTGGAGATGGGCTCATTGACAACGCTGCTTAGTGGCGGTGTCAGCTTTGATGTGCCGGAAGGTCTGGATTTAGGGCAGCCAGTGGCACCGAAAACAGCTTTCGTTTTGTATGATGATCAGAAGAGCATTCAGGATTCGTTGTACACCGATCACATTGATTATCTGATGTTCTTTAAAGATTCGGTACGCGGTCTGCAACCGGGAGCTCCGGTAGAATTCCGGGGTATTCGCCTGGGTACCGTAAGCAAAGTGCCATTCTTTGCGCCGAATATGCGTCAGACATTTAACGATGATTACCGTATTCCGGTACTGATTCGTATCGAGCCAGAGCGGCTGAAAATGCAGCTTGGCGAAAATGCGGATGTTGTTGAGCACCTTGGCGAATTGTTGAAACGTGGTTTACGCGGATCGCTGAAAACCGGAAACCTGGTCACTGGCGCACTGTATGTTGATCTCGATTTCTATCCAAATACGCCTGCAATAACCGGTATTCGTGAATTTAATGGTTATCAGATTATCCCGACCGTCAGCGGCGGCCTGGCGCAAATCCAGCAACGACTGATGGAAGCGTTGGATAAGATCAACAAACTGCCACTGAATCCGATGATTGAACAGGCAACCAGTACGCTTTCTGAAAGTCAGCGCACAATGAAAAACCTGCAAACGACGCTGGATAGCATGAACAAGATCCTTGCCAGCCAGTCGATGCAGCAGTTACCGACGGATATGCAGTCAACGTTGCGTGAATTGAATCGCAGCATGCAGGGCTTCCAGCCTGGTTCCGCAGCCTACAACAAGATGGTGGCGGATATGCAGCGCCTTGATCAGGTGTTGCGAGAACTGCAACCGGTGCTGAAAACGCTCAACGAGAAGAGTAACGCGCTGGTATTTGAAGCGAAGGACAAAAAAGATCCAGAGCCGAAGAGGGCGAAACAATGAAAAAGTGGCTAGTGACGATTGCGGCACTGTGGCTGGCCGGATGCAGCTCCGGCGAAATTAATAAAAACTATTACCAGTTACCTGTGGTGCAGAGCGGTACACAAAGCACCGCCAGCCAGGGTAATCGCCTGTTATGGGTTGAGCAGGTCGCTGTTCCTGACTATCTGGCGGGGAATGGTGTGGTTTATCAAACCAGTGATGTGAAGTATGTGATTGCCAACAACAACCTGTGGGCCAGCCCGTTGGATCAACAGTTGCGCAACACCCTGGTTGCCAACCTGAGTACGCAACTACCCGGCTGGGTGGTTGCCTCCCAGCCTCTGGGAAGCGCCCAGGACACGCTCAATGTTACCGTCACGGAGTTTAACGGTCGCTATGATGGCAAGGTCATTGTCAGTGGTGAGTGGCTGTTGAACCACCAGGGACAACTGATCAAACGTCCGTTCCGTCTGGAAGGAGTGCAAACTCAGGATGGTTACGATGAGATGGTTAAAGTGCTGGCCAGTGTCTGGAGTCAGGAAGCCGCTTCTATTGCGCAAGAGATAAAGCGTCTACCTTAATCATAAAGATTTGTAAATATAACCGTCTCCGGTATGTTGCCTGAGGCGGTTTTTTTGTTTCTAACGTGCGGAAAAAGTTGTTCCTCTTCACATTTTTTGTACAACCGACATGCCCGTGTAGCTCACAAATATGACAGTGGCGTGAATTTTGCGCATTGACGGCAGTTATGATTCGCGGTATTGCTTAACTGTGATTGCATATTTAGTAATCACTGTTTTCTTTTCCACCAGAAACCAGTATGAGGGAAACGAGGCATGAAGAGACAAAAACGAGATCGCCTGGAACGGGCACATCAACGTGGTTATCAGGCCGGCATCGCCGGACGCTCAAAAGAAATGTGTCCCTATCAGACGCTGAATCAAAGGTCACAATGGCTGGGAGGCTGGCGAGAAGCCATGGCGGACAGGGTAGTAATGGCCTGATTCTGTCTCTTTAAAAAGAAACCTCCGCATTGCGGAGGTTTCGCCTTTATATACTCTGTCTGATTAAAATCAGAATGCAGACGTATCCTGGAACAGACCTACTTTCAGGTCGTTGGCGGTATAGATCAAACGACCATCAACCAGCACTTCGCCATCAGCCAGGCCCATAATCAGACGACGGTTAACTATGCGTTTAAAGTGAATACGATAGGTCACTTTTTTCGCCGTCGGCAGCACCTGGCCTGTGAATTTCACTTCACCTACGCCCAGCGCGCGACCTTTACCTTCGCCGCCCAGCCAGCCGAGGTAGAACCCTACCAGCTGCCACATTGCGTCCAGGCCCAGGCATCCCGGCATAACCGGATCGCCGATAAAGTGGCATCCGAAGAACCACAGATCCGGATTGATATCCAGCTCTGCTTCAACATACCCTTTGTCGAAGTTACCACCCGTTTCGGTCATTTTGACCACACGGTCCATCATCAGCATGTTTGGTGCTGGCAATTGCGGGCCTTTAGCGCCAAACAGTTCACCGCGACCAGAGGCAAGAAGGTCTTCTTTTGTATAGGATTCGCGTTTATCTACCATGTTCTCTGTAAGCCTTATTTTATTGAAGCACGCAGGATAGCTAACACGTGTACGCTGAACAAGTCCGATCAGTTCGGAATAAACCAGTTCAGCCAACGTAATGGCCATGGAAAACGGTGACGTCCTTCCTGTTGCGATGCTTGTGCGATACGTTCCTGGATGGTTTGCATCAGCGTCGTTTGGCCTTCGCCATCCCACACCAGATTTAATAATAACGGCAGTGCGTCAGTCACATCGTCTACTGCCCAGATGGTGAATTTGTCTTCTTCTACCGCTTTCACCAGTTCACTGTGAAGACTTAAATGGCGAACGTTAGCTGTGGGGATAATGACACCTTGTTTCCCCGTTAACTCACGTTGCTGGCAAATAGCAAAGAAGCCTTCGATTTTCTCATTTAAACCACCGACTGGCTGGGCGCGACCGAACTGATCGACTGAACCTGTGATAGCGATACTCTGATTCACCGGCACATCGGCGAGGGCGCTTATCAGGGCGCAGAGTTCAGCCATCGAGGCACTATCGCCATCCACTTCACTGTATGACTGCTCAAATGTCAGCGATGCTGAGAAGGGGATCTGTTGCTCAAGCTGTAGTTCCGACATCAGGAACGCTTGCATGATCATCATCCCTTTCGCATGGATATTGCCGCCAAGCTCCGCTTTGCGTTCGATGTCGGTGAATTCACCATCGCCAATATGCACAACGCAGCTAATGCGAGAAGGTTCGCCAAAAGCGCGTGGATGACCCGGAAATTCAATGACCGAAAGGGCGTTAATTTGCCCGATGCGTTCGCCTTCGGTTTCTATCAGGATTTGCTCCTGAAGGATCTCATCCTGCATGCGTTCAGCGAGGAAACCTTCGCGCCATTCACGCTGCTGTAGCATTAAGTTTAGCTGCTCGCCGGAGAAGGTGTCGCCATCACACAGGGAGGCGACCTCTTGACACTGGCGGAGGATCCACTGCGGGCTAAGCGGAAGTGTTTCTTGTTCACCAGTGTAGCGTGCTGCTTCGCGGATAAGTACCGGCCAGGCATCCGCTCCCGGTGCTGGTAAGTGATTATGTCTGGCGGTAAATGTCACCCAGCGACACCACTGGCTTACTGACTCCGCATCGACAATCTGCAGAGTATCTTCAAATTCGCTATAAATAGCCTGCTCTGAAAGCTCTGGCTCCATCTCCTGGAAATCAGCCAATGATTCGCGTTCGCCTACCAGAATGACTTTCAGCTTCAATGGCATCGAAGGCACAGAGACGGGGAGAGGGCGCGACTCATCAAACGCAACCCAGTCAAAACGCTCGCGGTTAACGATATTTTTCAGCCGCATCCACAGCAGAGGTTGCGCCAGCAGTGTACGCAAAGAGATGATGAGAATACCGCCATTTGCCTGATGCACCAGACCAGGCTGCAGGGTAATATCGCCATTAAACTGACGCAGGCAGCCAAAGAGTTGCTCTGCTTCTACCCAGTCGGCAGCGACAACTTGCGTTAAAGTCGCAAAATTATCATCTGCACTCACTGCGTGACGTAAGCGGATGGTGTGGCCGGAAACCTCATAGTGACCGCCCACCAGTTGGCCTGCATCGCTTTGTAGCGTACGCGCGGCATCAGCAATAAGATTCAGATACTCAGACTCTTCCGGGGCCTTCGCCAGCATAAAAGAGGAGGATGCTCGCGTATGCAGCAACTGCTCCAGCGCAAATTGCAGTCGCGGTTGAGTATCACTGAATAAAGGATCGTTTTCGTCAATCAAATGTGGCTGAGCAAATATTTCCTGATAGCTATCGGTATCAGGAACCAGGTCACGCCATGCAAGTTTCGTAATGGTCAAAGTTGATGTTTTTTAGTCTGTTGTCAAAGCCGCGATTATACCGTAACCGGCACTGCAGCACACGTAGAAAGCAACGACAATACTCCTGGCATGGGCGTTAAAGCTCACAGGATGGAGATTCTTTTCTTCACTGGCCTAAAAAGCTGATATTCTGTAAAGAGTTACACGGTAACATTGAGATCGCTATGAAATATCAACAACTTGAAAATCTTGAAAGCGGTTGGAAATGGAAGTATCTGGTGAAGAAGCACCGCGAAGGGGAGTTAATCACCCGTTACATAGAAGCCAGTGCCGCCCAGGAAGCCGTCGATGAGTTGCTCTCGCTGGAAAATGAACCCGTGCTGGTAAATGGTTGGATTGACAAGCATATGAATCCGGAACTGGTCAATCGCATGAAGCAGACCATTCGGGCCAGACGGAAGCGCCATTTTAATGCAGAACACCAGCATACGCGCAAAAAATCGATCGATCTGGAATTTATCGTCTGGCAACGTCTGGCTGGCCTTGCGCAGCGTCGCGGTAAAACGCTTTCTGAAACGATTGTTCAGCTGATTGAAGATGCGGAAAACAAAGAGAAATACGCGAATAAAATGTCTTCTTTGAAGCAGGATCTGCAGGCATTGCTGGGTAAGGAATAACTGTCAAAAGTCAGTTCAATTTACTAAAGGCGAAAAAAAAACCCCGCAGCTGCGGGGTTTTTCTACCAGACGAGAACTTAAGCCTGCGGCTGAGTTACAACGTCTTTGATGCCTTTAACTTCGATCTCTACGCGACGATCCGGAGCCAGGCAATCGATCAGTGCAGCACGCTGTTTCACGTTGTCACAGGTGTTGCCAGTAACCGGGTTGGATTCGCCCATACCACGTGCGGAGATTTTGTCTGCCGGGATACCTTTAGAGATCAGGTAATCAACAACGGACTGAGCACGACGCTCGGACAGAGCCTGGTTATAAGCGTCAGAACCGATGCGGTCAGTGTAACCCAGAACAACTACGGAACCGTCTTTCGGATCCAGGTTGCTCAGCTGGCTGTACAGCTGATCCAGAGCAGCCTGACCTTCCGGTTTCAGGGTTGCTTTGTTGAAGGTGAACAGAACGTCAGACTTCAGAGTGAAGTGCTTGGTCTGTACTTCCGGTGCCGGAGCTGGAGCCGGAGCAACTACTGGAGCTGCTTCGCCCTGACCGAAACGGTAGGAAACACCCAGGCTCAGCATGCCGTTGTCCGGACGAGTGCCGATGGTGTGTGCGTCACCGATGTTGTTGGTCCACTGGTATTCCAGACGGGTAGCGATTTCAGGAGTGATCGCATACTCAACACCGCCAGCGAAGACCGGAGAAACGCCGGTGTCGTGGTTTTTACCATAAACGTTGGATTTAGTGTCTGCACGCCATACCATACCACCCAGACGAGTGTATACGTCCAGATCGTCAGTGATTGGGTAACCCAGTTTAGCGGTCAGCTGAACGCCCTGAGCTTTATATGCACCGTTTTCAACGCTGCCTTTGTATGGCATACGACCTAACCAGTCATAACCCATTTCAAAGCCAACATACGGGTTAACCTGGTAACCACCAAAAGCACCAGCGCCCAGTTGGTTTTCATGGGTCGGACCATTGTTGTTGATGAAACCAGTGTCATGGTACTGGGACCAGCCCAGTTTAGCACCAGTGTACCAGGTGTTATCTTTCGGAGCGGCCTGCGCTACGGTAGCGAAACCAGCCAGTGCCACTGCAATCGCGATAGCTGTCTTTTTCATTTTTTGCGCCTCGTTATCATCCAAAATACGCCATGAATATCTCCAACGAGATAACACGGTTAAATCCTTCACCGGGGATCTGCTCAATATTAACTCTACCGATATCTTCGGCTTATGCCGAGCACCCCTGGCGATGTAAAGTCTACAACGTAGTTGAAAACTTACAAGTGTGAACTCCGTCAGGCATATGAAAAAAAAGTCTTGTATAAGGTACGTTTAATCTTTTTTGTCAGCGACAATTTACAGAAGAAAATCGCGGAAACCGCTTCAGACAAGCCTCCGCAAGGAAAATTAGTCACGACTGAAAGCATTGGCTGGGCGACAAAAAAAGTTCCAGGATTAATCCTAAATTTACTTAATGATACAAATTAGAGTGAATTTTTAGCCCGGAAAGTTGTCTCGTTGCGTGAGAGGATGCGCTTACCGGACGCATAATAAACCCCATAGCGTTACCTTCATTTGCCGCATCAACAAGTTCAGCATGCTCTTCTTCAGTCAAATCATCTGCCAACCAACCGATCACCACGCTGTAATTGCCCGTGCGTAAAGCGCGAACCATTGACTCCACGGTGTGGCAAGGGGAGAGCTGGCTAATCTGCATTACTTTCGTTAAGGGTAGCCCAGATGCCTGAACCCATTCGCGACTCAGTTTTTGTTGCGGTGTTAACCAGAGTTGCCAGCGCGATTGCTGACCGAGTTGCTGTAACAATGGCAACAGTAGAAGTTGCGTCATCATGGGCTGATCTTCGCGATAGACAACTTCACTGATAAGCCCGGCTGTAGTGTTTTCCGTAGAGACACGCGCAATTTTACTTGCTGTGGATGAGAACGACGAATCACGATGTGCATAGCCTGAAGTGTACATAATCAATCCAGCCCCTGTGAGTTACTGTATGGATGTACAGTACATCCAGTGACGACAAAGATCAACTCTATTTTCGGAAAGAGCCTCGCAAATTTTGTCGTTGGTGACGGGAAAACATAAATTAATCTTGCCCCTTAAGAATAAGTTGCCTATTTTCGTAGTTAACGGATCCGTTAATGTGAATCATTCTTTTATTTTATGATTTTAAAAGGAATTTTATGAAAAGCCTCTCCTATAAGCGGATCTATAAATCACAAGAATACCTGGCAACGTTGGGCACAATTGAATACCGATCATTGTTTGGTAGTTACAGCCTGACCGTTGACGACACGGTGTTTGCGATGGTTTCTGATGGTGAGTTGTATCTTCGGGCTTGTGAGCAAAGTGCACAGTACTGTGTAAAACATCCGCCTGTCTGGCTGACATATAAAAAGTGTGGCCGATCCGTTACCCTCAATTACTATCGGGTTGATGAAAGTCTATGGCGAAATCAACTGAAGCTGGTGCGTCTGTCGAAATATTCTCTCGATGCAGCGCTGAAAGAGAAAAGTACGCGCAATATTCGGGAAAGACTGAAAGATTTGCCCAATATGTCTTTTCATCTGGAAGCGATTCTCGGGGAGGTGGGGATTAAGGATGTACGGGCGTTACGTATACTTGGGGCAAAAATGTGTTGGTTGCGACTGCGGCAGCAAAACAGTCTGGTGACAGAAAAGATTCTGTTTATGCTTGAAGGGGCCATTATCGGCATTCATGAAGCTGCGCTCCCGGTGGCACGCCGCCAGGAGCTTGCAGAATGGGCTGACTCTCTTACGCCGAAACAGGAGTTTCCTGCGGAACTTGAGTAATCTGGCGTTGCAGACGACCAATCTCTGGCAGTAATGCAATCAATAACCCAACTTGTTGTACGACCAGAGGTTCTTTGCTGTCTGCCCGTGGTTCAAGTTGCTGCATCCGCTGTTTCAGGCCAGCTAATGCCTGATTGACGCGTTCTTCATCAGCAGGTTGATGATGTAGCGCGTCATCAACATAGCAAACGGCGTCATCAAGAAACGCCAGAATTTCAGGATTAGTTAACTGCTCCCGGTGAGCACCGAGGGCTGAGATATAGCTGGTAAACGTATGGTTAAGGCACAGCAACCGAAACGCGGCTTCGCGAATTTGCGGGGTAACGTTCGGTTCGCTGGACATATTTGATACCACCGACGCCAGTTCAGCATCACGGTTGTGTGCATCGCGGCGGGCAATACGATACGCCAGACGGTTATCACGCCCCTGATGGTATTGTTCCAGTATGGCATCGAGATACCGGCAGTTGGCCTCTGTGGCGCGTTCGAGCATTCGCGGCAGATTGCGAAACTTCCAGTCAGGCCAGATGTAGCTCACTGCCGCCCACGCAATGGCACAACCAATCAGCGTATCGATTACGCGAGGTAACGCCACTTCAAAACCTTCACCCAGCAAGTTGAAACACAGTAGCACCAAAAGTGTGATGAACATCGTTGCATGGGCGTATTGCACGTTACGGAAGGCAAAAAAGAGCACGCCGGTAATAACCAGCAGCACCAGCTGCCCTTCCAGTGATGGCACAAACCACAGCACAGGAATACCAATTGCGATACCTACCAGCGTACCAATAATCCTTAACTTCAGGCGGTGGCGCGTGGCGTTATAGTTTGGCTGGCAGACAAACAAACTTGTCAGCAAGATCCAATACCCGTGATGCATTCCGGTTATCTGAATGATGGCGTAGCCGAAGCACAACACCAGCGACATTCTTACCGCATGACGGAAGAGGGCGGATTCCGGCGTGAAGTGACGGCTAAGACGCAGCCAGATATCACTCAATCCGTGCGGGCTGTCATCAGCGAGCTCATTTTCGTCATTATTATGGGGCAGTGCCTGGGCCTGTTCTGATTCAATTGTTGCCAGTTGGGCATCAATGGCACGTAAATTGTTCAGTAAAAATCCCAGTGTTTTGAGTAAATCAGCAGGAGCGCCGTTATCGCGCATCCGCTCCAGCGCAGCATCAATATGCGTAAAAGCGCGCTCAAAATGCGGATCATGTTGATAAGGCTGACGCAGCAAAATACAGCGTGACAGTTGCTGGCACGCCTGGCCCTGCATCGACATCAGCCGCTGAAAACGGAACAGCACGTCGCTGTGGCGAAAATGTTCACGCAATGTTTGATATTGAATATGAGAAGAGCTGGCACGCTCGTGAATATCCTGTGCGACAAAGTAATAATGCAGTGTGCGACGCGTTCCTCGTTGACCACGATCGCCACGTAAGCGGGTCAGCAGCGAGAGTTTCGTCTGATTCAATGTCGCCATCAGCTGACCGTTGGCGAGAGCCAAATCGTACAGCGGTGCCTGGCTTTCATCTTCAATATCAGGATCAAACATGCGCGACTTGAGCTCAAGATAACGCGCCAGTTGTTCATAGCAACGCGCCAGGTTGTCCTGCAGCGGGCGGACCGGGAACAGCAGATGACCAATAAGTGTCAGGACGTTGTACCAGACGGCACCGGCCAGAAGATACATCGGCTGCTGATACCAGTGCTCATACAGTGATGTTCCCAACATAGTGTAAATGGCGATCAGCAATGCACCGAAGGCAATTGTTGCATAGCGTTGACCCAGACCGCCGAGCAAAATGAAGCCGCTGGTAGAGAGCGTTAAGCCAATCGCAAATAGCCAGGGCCAGGGAAACAGCAATTCTACTGAGGCCGAGGCGATAAAAAAGCAGAACAGCGTAATGATGAGGTTACGCAAACGTCCCGCCAGTCGGTCATCGAGATCGGTCAGCGCCGCTGCCACCATCCCAAGCGTCAGCGGAATCGTCAGTTTTACATCACCCAGCCACCACGGAAACGCTGTGGTTCCACAAAGCGCAATAAAAATACGCGCGTAATACAGCCAGGCGCTGTTCCAGGTATAGCGTTTGAGCAAAGGACTTAGCATAAAGGCCATATTAGTGGATTATTGGAAACGACGACGTGCATTGGCTTCGCGCGCAGCTTGCGCTGTTTCTACCGATACCACGCGACGACCGACCGGCCATAGTGCAATAGCGGCAATTTTAAAGTTCGCAATACCGACAGGAATGCCAATGATGGAAATACATTGTGCGATGCCCGTTGCAATGTGCATCAGGCATAACCACCAGCCAAAGAAAATCAGCCAGAAAATATTCAATACCGTACCGCCAGTATTTAGCAGCACATTTTTGCCAGCCGGGTTCAGTTCATCGACATGAATAGCTTCATTGCCATAAGGCACCAGAGACAGTTTGGTGATCTCCCAGCAGGATCGTGTCAGTGGTAAGGTAAAAATCAGCACAATACTGACCAGAGTCGCCAACAGCCAGCCCAGAGTGGTGGCAAATCCGCCAAGCACAAAGTTCAGAATGTTCAAAACGGTACGCATAAAACCTCGCTTTACTGTGGTTTTCAGTAATGGGCGGCAATTGTAACGTTTTTTTGGGCTGGAGCACGTTTTCTCTGACGGTTACACTGATAAGAAATAATTTCGTGTGGATCTACAGAGTCATGGAACTGAAAGCGACAACGCTTGGAAAACGTCTGGCACAGCACCCTTACGATCGGGCGGTGATCCTCAATGCCGGGATTAAAGTCTCCGGCGATCGCCACGAATACCTTATTCCTTTCAATCAATTACTGGCGATTCACTGTAAGCGCGGTCTGGTATGGGGCGAGCTGGAATTTGTACTGCCGGACGAAAAAGTGGTGCGTCTGCACGGCACCGAATGGGGCGAGACGCAGCGTTTTTACCATCATCTTGATGCTCACTGGCGGCGGTGGAGTGGCGAGATGAGCGAAATTGCGTCTGGCGTTTTACGTCAGCAACTGGATTTGATTGCCACGCGCACCGGAGAAAATAAATGGCTGACGCGTGAGCAAACCTCTGGCGTGCAGCAACAAATCCGCCAGGCTTTGTCGGCGTTACCATTGCCGGTTAACCGACTGGAAGAATTCGATAACTGCCGTGAGGTGTGGCGTAAATGTCAGGCCTGGTTGAAGGACATTGAAGGCGCTCGGTTGCAGCATAATCAGGCGTATACCGAAGCCATGCTTACCGAGTATGCGGATTTTTTCCGCCAGGTCGAGTCTTCACCGCTGAATCCGGCGCAGGCCCGGGCAGTCGTTAATGGCGAGCATTCTCTGTTAGTGCTGGCAGGTGCAGGAAGCGGAAAAACGTCGGTGCTGGTGGCCCGTGCTGGCTGGTTACTGGCGCGTGGTGAAGCGTCCCCTGAGCAAATTTTATTGCTGGCGTTTGGTCGCAAAGCCGCTGAAGAGATGCACGAGCGTATTCGAGAACGACTACATACCGAAGACATTACCGCACGCACGTTTCATGCGCTGGCGCTGCATATTATTCAGCAGGGCAGCAAAAAAGTTCCGATAGTCAGCAAACTGGAAAATGATACCGCTGCCCGTCATGAACTTTTTATTGCTGAGTGGCGCAAGCAATGCAGCGAAAAGAAAGCGCAGGCGAAGGGCTGGCGGCAATGGCTGACGGAAGAAATGCAGTGGTCAGTGCCAGAAGGTAATTTCTGGGATGATGAAAAATTACAGCGTCGTCTTGCCTCTCGCCTCGATCGCTGGGTAAGTCTGATGCGGATGCACGGTGGTGCACAGGCAGAAATGATTGCCAGTGCACCCGAAGAGATTCGCGATCTGTTCAGTAAACGTATCAAGTTGATGGCCCCGTTATTAAAAGCCTGGAAAGGTGCGCTGAAGGCAGAAAACGCTGTCGATTTTTCGGGCCTTATTCACCAGGCGATTGTGATTCTGGAGAAAGGTCGCTTTATCAGCCCGTGGAAGCATATTCTGGTTGATGAATTTCAGGATATCTCGCCGCAGCGTGCAGCGTTGTTAGCGGCATTACGCAAGCAAAATAGTCAAACGACGTTGTTCGCTGTTGGTGATGACTGGCAGGCGATTTACCGATTCAGCGGTGCGCAAATGTCGCTTACCACGGCTTTCCATGAAAACTTTGGTGAAGGTGATCGCTGTGATTTAGACACGACCTACCGTTTTAACAGTCGTATCGGTGAGGTGGCAAACAGGTTTATTCAGCAGAACCCAGGCCAGCTTAAAAAGCCGCTAAACAGCTTAACCAATGGAGACAAAAAAGCCGTCACGTTATTGGATGAGGGTCAACTTGACGCTTTGCTGGATAAACTCTCTGGTTATGCCAAACCGGAAGAGCGCATTCTGATCCTGGCGCGTTACCATCACATGAGGCCTGCCAGCCTGGAAAAAGCAGCAACACGCTGGCCGAAGTTGCAAATCGACTTTATGACCATTCATGCCAGCAAAGGGCAACAGGCGGATTACGTCATCATCGTTGGCTTGCAGGAGGGGAGTGATGGTTTTCCGGCTGCGGCGCGGGAGTCGATTATGGAAGAGGCGCTACTGCCACCGGTTGAGGATTTCCCGGACGCTGAAGAACGGCGGTTAATGTACGTGGCGCTGACCCGGGCACGTCATCGGGTATGGGCACTGTTTAACAAAGAGAATCCCTCTCCCTTTGTGGATATACTGAAAAATCTGGATGTGCCGGTGGCGAGAAAACCGTAAGAAACAGGTGGCGTTTGCCACCTGTGCAATATTACTTCAGACGGTCTGCGAGATAACGCTGATAATCGGGGATCAGAATATCGACCGCGTCGTTAAAATGCGGTGACTGGATAATGAAGTCTGCCGTTGCCACGTTGGTGGCGACCGGAATGTTCCATACCGTTGCCAGACGCAGCAAGGCTTTCACGTCAGGATCGTGCGGCACGGCATTTAGTGGGTCCCAGAAGAAAATCAATACATCAATTTTCCCTTCTGAGATCAATGCGCCAACCTGCTGGTCACCCCCCATTGGGCCACTCAACATCGCGTTGACGTTCATGCCGGTCGCGCGGGAAATTAAGTTACCGGTAGTGCCTGTTGCATACAGTACGTGTTGTTCCAGTAACGGTTGATGCCGTTCCACCCAGCTCATCAGCATTTGTTTGCAGTGATCGTGTGCCACCAGCGCAATATGTTTCCGCGAAGGTAAAGTGCGAGTCGTCAGTTCCATAATGTACATCCGTAGTTAACTTTCCTACAGATTACTGTAAGTACTTATCGCTGCAAGATAAAGACTGAAAAAGCCTGCGCACAGGCACAAAAATCTCAGGAGGATGGTTGTTTTTCCGCCCATTGCAGGAAAGTATTTCGCGTTTGTGGGTCAGCCAGTTTAAACCAATACTTCAGCCGTTGTTCTGTGAGCACCTGAGACTGCGGCGGAATAGCATCCAGCTCGGAAACACCCGAAAGCAGCGTACTGTCATCTGCCATCATCGTGGCAAATTGCGGTAGTGAAGCGCGTTTCGCGGATTTGTTATAGCGTTCAACCTCGACCTCATAATCAATCGTTTTTGCAGTTGAGGTAATGGCGAGAATATCCAGCTTTACCGGAATCGGCGTCGCATCGCCATCCAACAATTCAAGGCGCGGCGCGGCATCAAAATGGTTAGCTTCCCGCTCATTCTCCAGGCGAGGCAGGCGAAAATTGACCTGGTTGATGAGCTGGGTATTAAAACTAACCACCAGTGGAGGGGAGATATAGAGCCGTTCTTCACTATTGGAAAGATGAATCGTCTTCTCAACGCGAAACACTAACTGATGCGGTCCATTGTCCAGTTCAATGCTGTCCGCACCGCGCAGCAGAGAGCTGGAAACCTTCTTACCGTCGAGTACCAGAAGATCGACATCAGTAGAAAGCCGCAGCGTGGTGGCAAAAACGGATACCGGCAAACATAATGCAATCAAGGTGGTCACGATGCCGGTTTTCATAGATAGCTCCTGTTAAAAGACCGCCCGAATAATAATGTGTCAAAATTTTTCTTTAATCATACTTACTAACATATAGACATATTTCCCGCTTTTGCTCTCATTCATTCGTATTAGCTGCATGGTTGGCATGTCGGCTTTGTCGTACACTTTGTTAAACAGTCTGGAGGAAATAATGAAAGAAACCGATATTGCAGGCATTTTAACGTCCACTCACACCATTGCGCTGGTGGGGGCAAGCGACAAACCCGATCGTCCCAGCTATCGCGTGATGAAATATCTACTCGACCAGGGGTATCACGTCATTCCTGTTTCGCCAAAAGTTGCCGGCAAAACACTGCTGGGCCAGCAGGGGTATGGCACGCTGGCAGACGTTCCGGAAAAAGTCGATATGGTCGATGTTTTCCGTAATTCAGAAGCGGCGTGGGGCGTGGCGCAGGAAGCTATCGCCATTGGCGCGAAAACCCTCTGGATGCAACTGGGGGTGATTAATGAGCAAGCGGCAGTGCTGGCGCGTGATGCAGGGCTAAACGTGGTGATGGATCGCTGCCCGGCGATTGAGATCCCTCGCCTGGGCCTGGCCAAATAAAAAATCCCCGGAAGGCAAAAACCTTCCGGGGATTTGTTCAGGGATTAGTTACGCAGACGCGGGGCCTGGAGTTGTTTGCGGATGGTCTGCGCCAGCTCATCCATGGATGGCTGTTCAGGATGTTCATCCTGCAATTCGCTACTTAGCTGGGCTTCAGCCAGGTAGGTATGAACCGGTAGGCCGTTATCATCCTCCATCACCACGTGATACCACGGAGCGGCGCGAAGCTCGTCATTCACCGCCAGCTCATCAGGCGACGGTTCAGAGAGCGAATAAACCGGGTCGATATCCACGACCACTCCGAGATAACCTAACAGGGAATGGCGGACCTGCTGGCCGATACCGAATTTGCTGGCAATCATAGTCACCTCCCGGGAAATCTTTACCTTTGATATAAGGGTAAAATTCCACATTTCAAGTTACATGACGCGACAGGCAAACCCTTTCAGATATAGCCCTTCCGGGTAGGTAGCGATCACCGGATGATCGGCTGCCTGACGGAACTGCTCTATAAATTGTACATCACGACCGGCATCAATTGCGGCATCCGCGATGATTTTCTGAAATAAATCGCTGGTCATCAGACCGGAACAGGAGAAAGTCAGGAGAATACCGCCTTCATTCAGCAACTGAATCGCCAGCATGTTGATGTCTTTATAACCACGACACGCGCCCATCAACTGGCTTTTATTCTCAACAAACTTCGGCGGGTCCATCACGATAACATCAAATTTTTCACCGCGATCGCGATAAGTACGCAGCAATTTAAAGACATCATCACGGACAAACTCTGCCTTGCTCAGATCCAGTTTGTTCAGCTCAACGTTCTGCCGTGCAATATCCAGCGCTTCGTGGGAGGTATCAACGCTGACAACCTGGCTGCAACCGCCCATCAATGCCGATACGGCGAAACCACCGGTATAGGAAAAACAGTTAAGTACGCGTTTATTTTCGACGTAGCGGCGGGTAGCCAGGCGGCTGTCACGCTGGTCCAGGTAGTAGCCCGTTTTGTGTCCGTGCTGAATATCCACCAGCAGTTTCATGCCGTGTTCTTCAATCGGCAGCAGGGCAGGCGGCAACTCGCCGGTGATGGGGCCCTGAGTCAGCTCCATCCCTTCTTTTTTACGTACCGCGACGTCGCTGCGATCGTAAATAGCACATTCCGGGTACAGCGTTTGCAGGGCACTAATTAATGCCGCGCGCTGATACTCTGCGCCAGCACTCAGCAGTTGCAGCACCAGAAAATTACCGAAACGATCGATAGTAATACCCGGCAGGCCATCAGATTCTCCGGCGATTAAACGATAGCTGTCGAGGCCATCTTTTTGCGCCAGCCAGTCACGCCATTTTTGTGCTTGCTGTAAACGGCGGGTAAAAAAAGCAATGTCGATAGACTCAGACGGGTCAAACGTCCAGACGCGCGCCCGGATTTGCGAAGCTGGCGAATAAGCGCCGCGTGCTAACCATTTTCCCTGATGATCAACAATATCGATGGTTTCACCGAGGCTGGCTTTACCTTCCATGCGGGCAACGGCCCCGGAAAAGACCCACGGATGGCGACGAAGTAATGATTTTTCGCGCCCTTTGGCTAACACTAAACGTACACTCATAATTTACTTTTCTGTCGATGCAAAGAAATGGGCGTCATTGTCCGGAGTTTTCCATGGATTTGCAACGCGTCCATTAAGGATAAGGAGAGCAGCAATGTCGAAAGTCTGCATAATTGCCTGGATTTACGGGCGAGTTCAGGGCGTAGGATTCCGCTACACCACGCAGTACGAAGCGAAAAAACTGGGACTAACCGGGTACGCCAAAAATCTTGACGATGGAAGCGTGGAAGTGGTTGCCTGCGGTGACGAAGGGCAGGTGGAAAAATTAATACAGTGGTTAAAAAGTGGCGGCCCGCGTTCAGCGCGTGTGGAACGGGTGCTTAGCGAGCCGCATCATCCCTCCGGGGAGTTAACGGATTTTCGTATCCGTTAAATGCATTTTACCGGTTTAGGCAGGCCAGCAATTTTGGTGGCTTGCTTTGCCGGACCTTTCGGAAACAGTCGGTATAAATAGCGGCTGTTACCTTTTTCTTCGCCAAATTTATTCGCCATCGCTTTTACCAGCATACGAATCGCCGGAGAAGTATTGAATTCCAGATAGAAATCACGCACAAAACGCACCACTTCCCAGTGTTCTGGCGACAGCGCAATCCCTTCGTTCTCTGCAATCACCACCGCCAGTGGTTCACTCCACTGGCTGCTTTCTTTGAGATAGCCTTCGGTATCCGTTTCTATCTCTTTACCTTCGAAGATCAGCATAATTCTTTACTACCTTAATCAGACTGGCGGCAGTGTAACAAAAAACAAAGCCCCGCATAAAGCGAGGCTCGGTAAGTAACCCTGGGCGAGATTAATCGCGGCTGGCGAAGCCCAGAATGCTCAGCAGGCTGACGAAGATGTTGTACAGCGAAACATACAGGCTAACCGTGGCACGAATATAGTTCGTTTCACCGCCATGAATGATGTTGCTGGTTTCAAACAAAATAGCGCCAGAGGAGATCAGAATGAAGACCGCGCTGATCGCCAGATGCAGGGCAGGCAGCTGCAGGAAGATATTAGCAACCATACCAATCAGCACCACCACAATACCCGCCATCAGCATACCGCCAAGGAACGACATATCTTTGCGGGTGGTCAGCACATACGCAGAGCAGCAGAAGAACACCAACGCCGTTCCGCCCAGTGCCATAGCGATTACGTCACCCATTCCAGCAGACAGGTAGGTGTTCAGAATTGGTCCGAGGATATATCCCAGAAAACCGGTAAAGGCGAATGCGGAGATAATCCCGGTCGGCTTATTCGCCGTTTTGTAGGTCAGGAACATCAAACCATACATACCCACCAGCGTCAGAATCAGACCCGGAGATGGCAGCATCAGCACCGTACTGGCAGTTGCGGTAATCGCCGAAAAGGCCAGCGTCAGGCTCAGCAGAAAATAGGTATTACGCAGCACCTTATGGGTGCTAAGCAGCGATGTACGGTCATGTGAAGAACTAACTATACGATCCATTGAGTCACTCTCTATGACAGATGTAATTAATTAAGCAGCATAATGATAATGTGGGAAGGTACACAGAAGTTTTACCCATCTTTACGCATTTGATCTGAAACAAGTTTCACAGCGGAGTCTCAGGTCATTAGGCAGTGATATAACGCCCTGAGAATTTCGACAGGCAAAAGAAAAAGGGGTTAGCATTTAGCTAACCCCTTATCTTATTTGGCGGAAGCGCAGAGATTCGAACTCTGGAACCCTTTCGGGTCGCCGGTTTTCAAGACCGGTGCCTTCAACCGCTCGGCCACACTTCCGGAATGACGCGCACTATAAACATCCCGATGCGGCGTGTAAACCCCTAATTTGTTTGTTTGCCTGAAAAACAGCCAAAAGTGCATTGTTAGCGTGAAATAACAGCAGATTGATCATTTCATCACCATGAATTCCTTCTCTTTTACTCGTTTAGCAACCGGCTAAACATCCCCACTGCCCGGCAAAAAGAAAAATAGGTCCATTTTTATCGCTAAAAGATAAATCCACACAGTTTGTATTGTTTTGTGCAAAAGTTTCACTACGCTTTATTAACAATACTTTCTGGCGACGTGCGCCAGTGCAGAAGGATGAGCTTTCGTTTTCAGCATCTCACGTGAAGCGATGGTTTGCCTTGCTACAGGGACGTCGCTTGCCGACCATAAGCGCCCGGTGTCCTGCCGGTGTCGCAAGGAGAAGAGACGTGCGATATGAATAACGAGGAAACATTTTACCAGGCCATGCGGCGTCAGGGCGTTACCCGGCGCAGCTTTCTCAAATATTGTAGTCTGGCTGCCACGTCGCTGGGATTAGGCGCGGGAATGGCACCAAAGATTGCCTGGGCGCTGGAGAACAAACCGCGCATTCCGGTGGTATGGATCCACGGTCTGGAATGCACCTGCTGTACCGAATCTTTTATCCGCTCCGCTCACCCGCTGGCAAAGGACGTCATCCTTTCCCTGATTTCCCTCGATTACGACGATACTTTGATGGCTGCCGCCGGAACCCAGGCGGAAGAAGTCTTTGAAGACATCATCACGCAATACAATGGCAAATATATCCTCGCAGTAGAAGGTAATCCGCCGCTGGGCGAGCAGGGGATGTTCTGTATCAGCAGCGGTCGACCGTTTATTGAGAAACTCAAACGTGCCGCTGCCGGAGCTAGTGCGATTATCGCCTGGGGAACCTGCGCGTCCTGGGGCTGCGTGCAGGCCGCGCGACCCAATCCGACGCAGGCAACGCCTATCGACAAAGTCATCACCGACAAACCTATTATCAAAGTACCTGGCTGCCCGCCGATCCCGGATGTGATGAGCGCCATCATTACTTACATGGTGACCTTTGATCGTCTGCCAGATGTCGACAGGATGGGCCGTCCGTTGATGTTCTATGGTCAGCGTATCCACGATAAATGCTATCGCCGTGCTCACTTCGACGCCGGAGAGTTCGTCCAGAGTTGGGATGATGACGCTGCCCGCAAAGGTTACTGCCTGTACAAAATGGGCTGCAAAGGGCCTACCACCTATAACGCCTGTTCCTCCACACGCTGGAACGATGGCGTTTCCTTCCCGATCCAGTCAGGTCACGGCTGCCTGGGTTGTGCGGAAAATGGTTTCTGGGATCGCGGTTCGTTCTACAGCCGCGTGGTCGATATTCCACAAATGGGTACCCATTCCACCGCCGACACCGTCGGTTTAACCGCGCTTGGCGTGGTGGCAGCGGCTGTTGGTGTGCACGCAGTCGCCAGCGCCGTTGACCAGCGCAGACGTCATAACCAGCAACCTACAGAAACCGAACATCAGCCAGGCAATGAGGATAAACAGGCATGAGCACTCAGTACGAAACTCAGGGATACACCATCAACAATGCCGGACGCCGCCTGGTGGTCGACCCGATTACGCGCATTGAAGGCCACATGCGCTGCGAAGTGAATATTAACGATCAGAATGTGATCACCAATGCCGTCTCCTGCGGCACCATGTTTCGCGGGCTGGAGATCATCCTGCAAGGGCGTGACCCGCGCGATGCGTGGGCGTTCGTTGAACGTATCTGCGGCGTCTGTACTGGCGTACACGCCCTGGCTTCGGTTTACGCCATCGAAGATGCCATCGGTATTAAAGTGCCGGACAACGCCAATATCATCCGCAACATTATGCTGGCAACGCTCTGGTGCCACGATCATCTGGTGCACTTCTATCAGCTTGCCGGGATGGACTGGATCGATGTGTTAGATGCGCTGAAAGCCGACCCGCGGAAAACCTCCGAACTGGCGCAAAGCCTCTCCTCATGGCCGAAATCATCCCCTGGCTATTTCTTCGACGTACAAAACCGCCTGAAGAAATTCGTTGAAGGCGGGCAGTTGGGGATCTTCCGCAATGGCTACTGGGGGCACCCGCAGTACAAACTGCCGCCAGAAGCCAACCTGATGGGCTTTGCCCACTATCTCGAAGCTCTCGATTTCCAGCGTGAAATTGTCAAAATCCACGCGGTCTTTGGCGGTAAAAACCCGCATCCAAACTGGATTGTCGGCGGGATGCCTTGTGCCATTAACATTGACGAAAGCGGCGCGGTCGGGGCGGTCAATATGGAACGCCTGAACCTGGTGCAGTCGATCATTACCCGTACGGCGGATTTCATTAACAACGTGATGATCCCCGACGCTTTAGCCATCGGCCAGTTCAACAAACCGTGGAGCGAAATCGGCACGGGTCTTTCTGATAAATGTGTCCTCAGCTACGGCGCATTCCCGGATATTGCCAACGACTTTGGCGAGAAAAGTCTGCTGATGCCTGGCGGCGCGGTGATTAACGGCGACTTCAACAATGTGCTGCCAGTGGATTTGGTTGATCCGCAGCAGGTGCAGGAGTTTGTCGACCACGCCTGGTATCGTTATCCCAACGATCAGGTGGGGCGTCATCCGTTCGATGGCATTACCGACCCGTGGTACAACCCCGGCGATGTCAAAGGCAGCGATACCAACATTCAGCAGCTGAATGAACAGGAACGCTACTCGTGGATCAAAGCGCCACGCTGGCGCGGTAACGCGATGGAAGTGGGGCCGCTGGCACGCACGTTAATCGCTTATCACAAAGGCGATGCTGCGACCGTTGAGTCGGTCGATCGTATGATGTCGGCGTTGAAACTGCCGCTTTCCGGCATCCAGTCAACGTTGGGCCGCATTTTGTGTCGCGCGCACGAAGCGCAGTGGGCCGCAGGTAAGTTGCAGTATTTCTTCGACAAGCTGATGACCAACCTGAAAAACGGCAATCTTGCCACCGCTTCCACGGAAAAATGGGAACCAGCAACCTGGCCGACAGAGTGCCGTGGTGTCGGTTTTACCGAAGCTCCGCGCGGGGCGTTAGGCCACTGGGCTGCCATTCGCGATGGCAAGATTGATCTCTACCAGTGCGTGGTGCCGACCACCTGGAACGCCAGCCCGCGCGATCCCAAAGGGCAGATTGGCGCTTATGAAGCGGCGCTGATGAACACCAAAATGGCGATCCCCGAGCAACCGCTGGAGATCCTGCGTACTCTGCACAGCTTTGATCCGTGCCTCGCCTGTTCAACACACGTGCTGGGCGATGACGGTAGCGAGCTTATCTCCGTGCAGGTGCGTTAACAGCGAAGGAGAATCATCATGCAACAGAAAAGCGACAACGTTGTCAGTCACTATGTCTTTGAAGCACCCGTGCGGATATGGCACTGGCTGACAGTGTTATGCATGGCGGTGTTGATGGTCACCGGTTACTTTATCGGCAAGCCGCTACCTTCCGTCAGCGGCGAGGCGACGTATCTGTTCTATATGGGCTACATCAGGTTAATTCACTTCAGTGCCGGGATGATTTTTACCGTGGTTTTGCTGATGCGGATCTACTGGGCTTTTGTTGGCAATCATTACTCCCGCGAGCTGTTTATCGTGCCGGTATGGCGTAAAAGCTGGTGGCAGGGCGTGTGGTATGAAATCCGCTGGTATCTGTTTCTGGCAAAACGTCCGAGTGCCGATATAGGCCATAACCCCATCGCCCAGGCGGCGATGTTCGGCTATTTCCTGATGTCAGTTTTTATGATCATCACTGGCTTTGCGCTGTACAGCGAACACAGCCAGTACGCTATTTTTGCGCCGTTCCGTTATGTGGTGGAATTTTTCTACTGGACGGGTGGCAACTCAATGGACATTCACAGCTGGCATCGGCTGGGGATGTGGCTGATTGGCGCGTTTGTGATCGGTCATGTCTACATGGCGCTGCGTGAAGACATCATGTCCGACGACACGGTGATCTCCACTATGGTCAACGGCTACCGTAGCCACAAATTTGGCAAAATAAGTAACAAGGAGCGTTCATGAGCGAGCAACGCGTGGTGGTAATGGGGCTGGGCAACCTGCTGTGGGCCGATGAAGGCTTCGGCGTGCGGGTGGCGGAACGGCTGTATGCCCATTACCACTGGCCCGAGTATGTGGAGATTGTCGATGGCGGCACCCAAGGACTGAACTTGCTGGGGTATGTCGAAAGCGCCGGTCATCTGTTGATTCTCGATGCCATTGATTACGGGCTGGAACCCGGAACGCTACGAACGTATGCCGGAGAACGCATTCCGGCTTATCTCAGCGCGAAGAAAATGAGCCTGCACCAGAACAGTTTCTCCGAAGTGCTGGCGCTGGCAGATATCCGCGGACATCTGCCAGCACATATTGCCCTCGTCGGTCTGCAACCCGCGATGCTCGACGACTACGGCGGCAGCCTGAGCGAACTGGCGCGGGAGCAACTGCCCGCCGCGGAACAGGCGGCGCTGGTACAGCTGGCGGCCTGGGGAATTGTACCGCAACCGACTGAGGAGTTGCGCTGTCTCAATTATGACTGTCTGTCGATGGAAAATTACGAAGGCGTTCGCTTGCGTCAGTACAGGATGAGACTGGAGGAACAGGGATGAGCAACGACACACCATTTAATGCGTTGTGGCAACGAATGCTGGCGCGTGGCTGGACGCCGGTCAGTGAATGCCGTCTTGACGACTGGATTACGCAAGCGCCAGACGGCGTGGTGTTATTAAGCAGCGATCCGAAACGCACGCCAGAAGTTAGCGATAACCCGGTAATGATTGGCGAATTACTGCGCGAATTTCCCGACTATACATGGCAGGTAGCGATTGCTGATCTTGAGCAGAGCGAAGCCATCGGCGATCGCTTTGGCGTCTTTCGCTTTCCCGCCACATTAGTGTTTACCGGCGGAAACTATCGCGGCGTGCTGAATGGTATTCACCCGTGGGCGGAACTGATAAACCTGATGCGCGGGCTTGTCGAACCGCAACAGGAGCGTGCTTCATGAGCGAAACTTTTTTCCATCTGCTGGGGCCAGGAACGCAACCGAACGATGACAGTTTCAGCATGAATCCACTGCCGATCACCTGTCGGGTGAATGGTGAACCGAGTATGGCGGCCCTGGAGCAATGTGCTCACAGCCCGCAGGTGATTGCGCTGTTAAACGAGTTACAACATCAACTAAGCGAACGCCAGCCGCCGCTGGGTGAGGTACTGGCAGTCGATCTGTTAAATCTCAACGCCGACGATCGTCACTTTATCAATACGCTTCTCGGGGAAGGGGAAGTGTCAGTACGCATTCAGCAGGCTGATGGTAGTGAAAGTGAAATTCAGGAGGCGATCTTCTGCGGATTATGGCGGGTACGCAGACGTCACGGCGAACAGTTGCTGGAAGACAAACTGGAGGCTGGCTGCGCACCGCTGGCGTTGTGGCAGGCGGCAACGCAAAACGTCTTGCTGACAGATTCGCTGTTACCGCCGCCCATTGATGGCCTGATGAATGGCCTACCGTTGGCCCATGAATTACTGGCACATGTACGTAACCCCGACGCGCAGCCGCACAGCATTAATCTGACGCAATTACCCATCAGCGAAGCTGACCGGCTTTTTCTCTCACGTCTCTGTGGGCCGGGAAATATTCAGATTCGTACCATTGGCTATGGCGAGAGCTATATCAACGCCACGGGGTTACGCCATGTCTGGCATTTACGCTGTACGGACACCTTAAAAGGCCCGTTACTGGAAAGTTATGAAATCTGCCCAATACCGGAAGTGGTGCTGGCAGCGCCAGAAGATTTGGTCGACTCTGCGCAGCGGCTTAGCGAGGTATGCCAGTGGCTGGCGGAGGGGGCACCGACGTAAAAAGACGGTAAGTATCGCTTTCAGGCTTATGAATATCGCAATCGGCGAATACCTCTGGTCGTAGAGTTTCAGGATAAAGAGGGAGATCTACCATTAACGGGTTATTTTTCTCTCTTCGCCTACAGGAGTGCGCATGTGGGATGTCATTGATTTATCGCGCTGGCAGTTTGCTCTGACCGCGCTGTATCACTTTTTATTTGTACCCCTTACCCTGGGGCTGATTTTTTTGCTGGCTATCATGGAAACCATTTACGTGGTCACCGGCAAAACAATCTACCGCGATATGACGCGCTTCTGGGGTAAGCTCTTCGGTATCAACTTTGCTCTTGGCGTGGCTACCGGCCTGACGATGGAGTTTCAGTTTGGTACTAACTGGTCATTCTATTCCAACTATGTGGGCGATATTTTTGGCGCACCACTGGCGATGGAAGCATTAATGGCCTTCTTCCTCGAATCCACCTTTGTCGGGCTGTTCTTCTTCGGCTGGCAACGGCTGAATAAATACCAGCACCTGCTGGTGACGTGGCTGGTGGCGTTCGGTTCAAATCTCTCTGCGTTGTGGATATTGAATGCCAACGGTTGGATGCAATACCCGACCGGTGCGCATTTTGATATCGACACCCTGCGTATGGAGATGACCAGTTTCAGCGAGCTGGTCTTTAACCCGGTCAGCCAGGTGAAATTTGTGCACACCGTAATGGCGGGATACGTGACCGGGGCCATGTTTATTATGGCGATCAGCGCCTGGTATTTACTGCGCGGACGGGAGCGCGATGTCGCATTACGCTCGTTTGCCATCGGTTCCGTCTTCGGTACTCTGGCGATTATCAGTACGCTGCAACTCGGAGACAGTTCTGCGTATGAAGTCGCGCAAGTACAACCGGTAAAACTGGCGGCGATGGAAGGGGAGTGGCAAACAGAACCTGCACCTGCACCGTTCCATGTGGTTGCCTGGCCGGAACAGGATCAAGAGCGTAACGCCTTTGCCATCAAAATTCCCGCGCTGCTAGGGATCCTCGCCACTCACTCATTAGATAAACCCGTGCCGGGTCTGAAGAATTTGATGGCTGAAACCTACCCACGCTTGCAACGCGGACGTATGGCGTGGCTGTTAATGCAGGAAATATCGCAAGGCAATCGTGAGCCGCATGTGTTGCAGGCATTCCGGGAGCTGGAAGGCGACCTGGGTTACGGCATGTTGCTCTCCCGCTATGCGCCGGATATGAATCATGTCACAGCCGCACAGTACCAGGCGGCGATGCGTGGCGCGATACCTCAGGTTGCGCCGGTATTCTGGAGTTTCCGCATCATGGTGGGCTGTGGTTCCCTGCTGCTACTGGTGATGCTGATTGCGCTTGTTCAGACGCTGCGTGGCAAAATCGACCAGCATCGCTGGGTGCTGAAAATGGCGCTCTGGAGTTTGCCGCTGCCGTGGATTGCGATTGAAGCCGGATGGTTTATGACCGAGTTTGGTCGTCAGCCGTGGGCGATACAAGACATCTTACCGACATACTCCGCGCACTCCGCCTTAACCACAGGACAACTGGCTTTCTCACTGATCATGATCGTAGGGCTTTACACCCTGTTCTTAATCGCCGAAGTCTACCTGATGCAGAAATATGCCCGTCTGGGGCCGAGCGCGATGCAGAGTGAACAACCGACGCAGCAACAGGGGTAAAGGAGAAAATCATGTTTGATTATGAAACATTGCGCTTCATCTGGTGGCTGCTGATTGGCGTGATCCTGGTGGTCTTTATGATCTCCGACGGATTTGACATGGGGATCGGCTGTCTGCTGCCGCTGGTGGCGCGTAATGATGATGAACGTCGGATAGTGATAAACAGCGTTGGCGCGCACTGGGAAGGCAATCAGGTCTGGTTGATCCTCGCAGGTGGGGCATTATTTGCCGCCTGGCCCAGAGTGTATGCAGCGGCGTTTTCCGGCTTTTATGTGGCGATGATTCTGGTGCTGTGCTCGCTGTTCTTCCGCCCGCTGGCCTTTGATTATCGCGGAAAAATCGCCGATGCACGCTGGCGTAAAATGTGGGATGCCGGACTGGTCATCGGCAGTCTGGTGCCGCCGGTAGTCTTCGGTATTGCATTCGGCAACTTGCTGCTCGGCGTGCCGTTTGCTTTCACACCGCAATTACGCGTGGAATATCTCGGCAGCTTCTGGCAACTGCTGACGCCATTCCCTTTATTGTGTGGATTGCTCAGTCTTGGGATGGTGATTTTGCAAGGTGGCGTCTGGTTACAACTGAAAACTGTTGGTGTGATTCATCTGCGTTCACAGCTGGCGACCAAACGCGCCGCACTACTGGTGATGCTGTGCTTTTTGCTGGCGGGTTACTGGCTGTGGGTTGGTATTGATGGCTTTGTACTGCTCGCCCAGGATGCTAACGGTCCTTCCAATCCGTTAATGAAACTGGTGGCAGTGCTACCTGGTGTCTGGATGAATAATTTCGTCGAATCGCCCGTTTTGTGGATCTTCCCGCTGCTGGGGTTCTTCTGCCCATTGCTGACGGTGATGGCGATTTATCGTGGTCGCCCGGGTTGGGGATTTTTGATGGCGTCATTGATGCAATTTGGCGTGATTTTCACGGCAGGCATCACGCTGTTCCCCTTTGTCATGCCGTCAAGCGTGAGTCCGATCTCCAGCCTGACGTTGTGGGACAGCACTTCCAGTCAGCTGACGCTGAGCATTATGTTGGTAATCGTGCTGATATTTTTGCCCATTGTGTTGCTCTACACTCTCTGGAGCTACTACAAAATGTGGGGGCGCATGACGACAGAAACTCTCCGCCGTAACGAAAACGAGCTGTACTAAGGAGCAGGAACAATGTGGTATTTACTTTGGTTCGTCGGCATTTTGTTGATGTGTTCGCTCTCCACCCTTGTGTTGGTATGGCTGGACCCGCGTCTGAAAAGTTAACGAAGGTAAGCCTGATGAGGCGCATTAGCGTCGCATCAGGCAATCAATAATGTCGGATATGAAAAGCGGAAACATATCGATGAAAGCGATCTTGATCCCATTCTTATCTCTTCTGATTCCGTTAACACCGAAATCTGCATTCGCTCAGAGTGAGCCGGAGCTGAAGCTGGAAAGCGTGGTGATTGTCAGTCGTCACGGTGTGCGTGCACCAACCAAGGCCACGCAACTGATGCAGGATGTCACCCCAGACGCATGGCCAACCTGGCCGGTAAAACTGGGTTGGCTGACACCGCGCGGTGGTGAGTTAATCGCTTATCTCGGACATTACCAACGCCAGCGTCTGGTGGCCGACGGATTGCTGGCAAAAGAGGGCTGCCCGCAGCCAGGTCAGGTCGCGGTTATTGCTGATGTCGACGAACGTACCCGTAAAACAGGCGAAGCCTTCGCCGCCGGGCTGGCACCTGACTGTGTAATAACCGTACATACCCAGGCAGATACGTCCAGTCCCGATCCGTTATTTAATCCTCTAAAAACTGGCGTTTGCCAACTGGATAACGCGAACGTGACTGACGCGATCCTCAGTAGGGCAGGAGGGGCAATTGCTGACTTTGCCGGGCATCGGCAAACGGCGTTTCGCGAACTGGAACGGGTGCTTAATTTCCCGCAATCAAACTTGTGCCTTAACCGTAAGAAACAGGACGAAAGCTGTTCATTAACGCAGGCATTACCATCGGAACTCAAGGTGAGCGCCGACAATGTCTCATTAACCGGTGCGGTAAGCCTCGCATCAATGCTGACGGAGATATTTCTCCTGCAACAAGCACAGGGAATGCCGGAGCCGGGGTGGGGAAGGATCACCGATTCACACCAGTGGAACACCTTGCTAAGTCTACATAACGCGCAATTTTATTTACTACAACGCACACCAGAGGTTGCCCGCAGTCGCGCCACCCCGTTATTGGATTTGATCATGACAGCGTTGGCGCCCCATCCACCACAAAAACAGGTGTATGGTGTGACATTACCCACTTCAGTGCTGTTTATCGCCGGACACGATACTAATCTGGCAAATCTCGGCGGCGCACTGGAGCTCAACTGGACGCTTCCAGGTCAGCCGGATAACACGCCGCCAGGTGGTGAACTGGTGTTTGAACGCTGGCGTCGGCTCAGCGATAACAGCCAGTGGATTCAGGTTTCGCTGGTCTTCCAGACTTTACAGCAGATGCGTGATAAAACGCCGCTATCATTAAATACGCCGCCCGGAGAGGTGAAACTGACCCTGGCAGGATGTGAAGAGCGAAATGCGCAGGGCATGTGTTCGTTGGCCGGTTTTACGCAAATCGTGAATGAAGCACGCATACCAGCGTGCGCTCTCCATCAAGACAAATAAACATTTGCCGCTGTTGGTCCACGCAGGCCATTTACGCGGCAAAATTCCACGCGTAATCCTGGTATAAGCACTTCTGCGTCGCGGGGAGTGAATGCGGAAATATGGACCTGGACTTCTTTACGACCGTCGGAGGGGATAATGAATCCTTTGCCGCTTTTGCGATCAAAGGTTTTGACAATTCCTGTCATTTTACGGGACAAACAAATTCCTTACTGAAAATACTGCGCTGCACTATACGGGGTTAATAAAATAAAGCCAGCGATATTTAAGACCGCCGGACGGCTAAAATAAAATTTGCTTAATCTCAATTATCATGCGTTAATAGCTGCGTCGGTTTGAAAGACAGACAGCATACAAAGTAGTTTACTAAAGCAGTTCTCATTATCAGGCATTATCCCCTTCTTTTGAGTCTCTCTCCTGAACACTAAGTAGTTTCTGTATTAAAGCCCTGTTTGCCGAAAGGCCCAAAATGAAGGAAGTAAAATATGTCTAATAAAATGACTGGTTTAGTAAAATGGTTTAACGCAGATAAAGGTTTTGGCTTTATCACTCCTGATGATGGCAGCAAAGACGTTTTCGTCCATTTCACTGCCATCCAGAGCAATGAATTCCGCACGCTGAACGAAAATCAGAAAGTTGAATTTTCTATTGAGCAGGGGCAACGTGGTCCCGCGGCAGCGAACGTTGTTACGCTCTAAGGTTGCCGTTATTACTCAACATCTCCATTTCCGCTGTCCATGTTGCCATGGTTCACAGTACCGCACATCGGCATTCGATGTGACGGAGCGAAATCCTTTAGGAGCAAAGTGCATTTTTTGTAAATCGACGATGATCACCTTTGATAACGTCGCGCTGCAAATACGCACTGACCATGCGCCGCTGGATTTCACAAAATAATATCTGGCTCCCTCGTGGAGCCTTTTTTATATCTGCCTTATTTTTCTTCAATGCTGTATGTATAGTAAGCGATAACCTGTTGATTATTGAATCTTTCGGGGAGATGGCTTATAACATTTCTTACCTGACCAGGGTACCGGGAACCAACACCTTACTGGCGTGTTGCTGTCTTTTAAGACCAGAAGAGGTTAACAGTGAATATTGAAGAGTTAAAAAAACAAGCCGAAACGGAAATCGCCGACTTTATCGCGCAAAAAATCGCCGAGCTGAACAAGAATACAGGGAAAGAAGTCTCTGAAATTCGCTTCACCGCACGAGAAAAAATGACCGGGCTTGAAAGTTATGATGTCAAAATCAAAATAATGTGATTTTGTGAACATCACCCCGTGCGAGGTGATGTTCCGCTTGTTGCTAATTTAGTGACCAATCATTGGCGATTGCGGAATTAAGCGTTGGTACAATTCCTCCGGCACCGGGCTTTGCCATACTCCCGCATACATTGCGTAACCAATCGCCGCAAACATAATCCCCATAACCAGTAGCGTCATTAACCAGCCAGACAACGCAAAGGCTTTTTTATTTGCCGCAGGTTTTTGCAGTGAAAAGGTCAATGTTGAGGCTACCGGACATGACTCTACGCAAGTCATACAGCCGGTACATTCCACTGTTCGTACCTGAATTAATTTATCGACCGGGATCCGTGATGGGCAACTTTTTGCGCATTTGCCACAATCGATACAACTTTCGGCATTGCGACGAATCTTAAACGGCGATAATAGCGAAACCACGCCCATCAGCGCGCCATATGGGCAAAGATAACGACACCAGACATGGCGAATAAACAGGCTGGCAATCAGCAAAACGATCATGCTGATTAATGTCGCGGTCCCCATATGACGAAAGAAATCGAGCATTTTAACGTCCATCACCACGCTGTAGGGCGACAACATAAAATAGTGAATCGCCTGAGCGGGCATCAATAACGCGATATAGAGAAAAAAACTCAACAGCAAATACTTCACGCCGCGCAGAGGAATATCCAGCCAGCGGGGAAGGACAAATTGCCGACCAAACAGTTTGTTACCGAGATCGCCGATTAATTCCGAAAGCGTACCAACCGGGCATAACCATGAACAAAAGGCCTTTTTGAGTAATAGACTGATGACGATAAAAGCGACCAATAACAGCATCGCGGCGGCGTGGACGGACGGTAACTGACCTGTTGCAAGGCTATATTTCAGATTCATCAGACCGGCAATCGGTAGCCAGCCTTCGATACCTCCCGGTCTGGTGATAAATGTCGTACTACCTGCCGTTTCGTAATAGCGCACCCAATACCAGAACGTGATGGCAATATAAATATTAATTGCCAACAGTAATAATTGCGTCGCTTTACGCCAGGTCGTGGCATTGCGCCAGTCATTCCACGGTAATTTGCCGCCCGTCGTGCCTGGCCGCCGCTGCCAGCGGGTTCTTTTTTTCTCTGCCATGATTTTGCCAGTCCGTTAAGTTGCATACCAAATGCCACTATTCTAGTTGTTCTTAACTGGCTGATATTGATTCAAATCGCGTTCAGGTTTTTCTTATTAACCATGCTTCCAGAGCGGCAACACTGCGTGTAATTTCTTCGTGTGGAAGGGGGGCAGATAATGGCTGCTGCTCCAGTTGTGCGCATTGCTGGCTGGCGCTACGCATTCCCAGACTCGAGCAACTGCTTTTTAGCTGATGTGCGGCACGCTTTATTTTCTCGTTATCCTGACTGGCGCGGGCAATGTCGATTTCATCGAGAAGCGGCAGGGCATGTTGTTTAAATAATATCAGCCATTCGTGGATCTTCTCCGCCCCCATTAAATGAGCATCTTCATTGAGTTGCGATACATCCAGCGGTTGATCATTTTTGACTTGCAGTTGGAGATAGTGCGCCAGTAATTGACCGAGCACTTCACGCGGCACCGGTTTAGGGATAATCCCGCGAAATAGCGAACTGGTACGCTGGCGCAGTGTTTCGTCGATGACATGAGCGCTAAAGCCAATCAAAACCAGCGACGGATATTGCTGTGCCAGTTGCCGGGCAAGCGTAATGCCGTCGATATCCGGCAGATCAAAATCCACCAGTGCGACAGCAAATGGTTCACTATTTTGCAGTGTCTCTAAAGCCTGCGCGGCATTTCCTACGGCAACGACCTGCGCCCCACTGCTGTTCAACATCTCAACGGTAATCCGCTGGGTTAGCGGGTTATCTTCAATTAACAGCAAACGTAAACCGTCCAGACGCACCGCCTGATTGACTGTTTTTGGCACGGGTGCAGTGGCAATACGTAACGGCAAGCGTAAACAAAAACAGCTTCCAACCTCCGGCGTGCTGGTGGCGCTCAGTTCGCCACCCATCGCCTGGGCCAGACGGCTACTGATAGTCAGCCCCAGCCCGGTGCCGCCGCGTTTGCCGCTAACCTGAACAAATGGCTGGAAGATTTCAGCCAGTTTCGCGGGATCAATACCGCAGCCGCTGTCTTCCACTTCGACCAGCCATTGTTCGCCATCAGTGCGACTACGCAGAATAATGTGCCCTTCGTCGGTGAAACGCAGGGCGTTGCTCAACAGGTTGGTAATGACCTGACGAATACGCCGCGGATCGCCCATTAACGCAGTCGGTACATCGTCGGCAATTTCTGTTGCCAGGCGAATCGGGCGACCTTTCACCCTTCCGCTCATTAATTGCAGGGTACTTTCCAGCAGCGGGCGCGGTTCAAAGGGTTCATCGCTGACCGAAACATTCTTGCCGCCTGCTTCGATAGCCGAATAATCGAGAATATCGTTGAGGATGGTCAGCAACGATTCACCAGAGTCGGTAATCGCCCGCAAATCATCGCGCTGGGCGTTAAGTGCGGGGTTATCTGCCAGCAGTTGCGCGGTGCCGAGAATACCGTACAGCGGTGTGCGGATCTCATGGCTCATCGCCGCCAGAAACGCCGATTTTGCCTGGCTGGCTTTTTCTGCTTCCGCCCGTGCCTGTCGGTGTTCTATCACCAGTTCCTGCAATTCAGCTGTACGCGCTTTGACCTGCGCCGCCAGCTGTTCGCGGTGGCGATTCAGTGCATGAACACTGCTGCGAAACGCATCCATCAGCCGCCCGATGGTATCCAGTTCCCGTACGCCAGCGGTTTCCGGGAAAGGGGAGTCGATATCACCATCCAGCAAGCGTTGCAGCGCCTGCGTTTGTTCTGCAAGAGGGCGCGTGACTGAGCGATAAACCACGCGCCAGAGGATCAGAATCAGTGCGCAAAGAGAAACTAATCCCAGCAATAACAGGCTGTATTGCCCGCGTGCACTGGCTTTTTCCAGATGTGCCAGCCCGTGCTGATTACGCAGCTCAATGGTGTCGACCAGCTGACTGACTTCGCTACTAAACTGCGCGAATTGGGCGATGTTATTTTGGGCGAGAGTTTGCAGGTGATTGCTGATTTCACTGTCCTGCTGATACAGCGCCAGCAAATCGCTATATTGGCTAACGGTAGTTAACGTTGTTGCTACCTGAGTACGAACACCCGGATCTTCAATGCGTATTTGCCGACGTTGCAGAATTTTCACCGCATTATTGAGCTGCTTTTCCAGCGTTGGCGCATTTTTCTGGATCTGTTCCAGCCCCAGATTCATCACCATTTGCTGCACCCGCAGGGCGCTAAGGCGCAGTTCATTCATCTGGTTAACATACTCAAGATCGATATCAATCAGCCGATCGAGTGCACTTTCTGCGGCCTGACGCTGATGTTGTTCGATCAAATCGTAAATCCCGGCCTGGGTCGCTCCGGCGGAGGTTGCCGCATTATTCGCCTGACCTTGCGCCAGGCGTGCGATTTCATCGGCGGCGGCGACTATCTGCTGACTGAGTTGCTGTTGTTGCTGGCGAAGTTGCAAACGCTGCCCCACCAGTTCCCCTTGCTGACGTAACGAACGGGAGATCTCCTGCTCCTGTTGTTCAATAGCGGTGGTGTCAAAACCTTGTTCCCGTAACGCTTGCAGCAACGCATTAATCTTCAGGCTTTGTGCGGTGAGCATTCGCCCCTGCGCCTGCCACATCTTTTCGTTATCGGCACTGGTCAGGTTCTGCGCGGCGAAAAGTTCCCAGGCGCTGGCTTCGCTCAACTGGCGCGCCATATTCATGGTAGGAATCAATGCCTGAGTGTTGTCTTTTTCCACCTGGCTGATAAAGCGCAGGTTGTACCATCCCACCAGGGTACTGGTCAGGGTTAACAGCGCCATCAGGGCAAAGCCCATCCAGAGTCTTCGGGTCAGGGTTAAATTCACGGTCGGTGCACTTTAGGTGAAAAAGGTTGAGTCGCAAAGCAGAATGCATCTAGCATAAAGCCTTATTATTGATGAGGCTATCATGCGCGTACTGCTATTTTTACTTCTTTCCCTTTTCATGTTATCGGCATTTTCGGCTGATAACCTGTTGCGCTGGCATGATGCGCAGCATTACACGGTGCAAGCCTCTACGCCGCTTAAAGCCAAACGCGCATGGAAACTGTGCGCGCTTTATCCCAGCCTGAAAGATTCATACTGGTTATCGTTGAACTATGGTATGCAGGAGGCTGCTCGCCGCTACGGTGTGGATTTAAAAGTGCTGGAGGCAGGCGGCTACAGCCAGTTGGCTACGCAGCAAGCACAAATCGACCAGTGTAAACAGTGGGGCGCAGAGGCCATTTTGCTCGGTAGTAGCACGACGTCATTTCCCGATCTGCAAAAGCAGGTAGCAAATCTGCCGGTGATCGAACTGGTGAATGCTATTGATGCTCCCCAGGTGAAAAGCCGCGTTGGTGTGCCCTGGTTTCAGATGGGCTATCAACCAGGGCGATATCTGGTGCAATGGGCGCACGGTAAACCACTGAACGTGCTGTTGATGCCCGGCCCCGATAACGCCGGGGGCAGTAAGGAGATGGTAGAGGGTTTTCGCGCAGCCATTGCCGGAAGCCCGGTACGTATTGTTGATATTGCGCTCGGTGATAACGATATTGAAATCCAGCGTAACCTGCTGCAGGAGATGCTGGAACGCCATCCAGAAATCGACGTCGTTGCCGGAACGGCCATTGCGGCAGAGGCGGCAATGGGGGAAGGGCGCAACCTGAAAACGCCGCTTACCGTGGTGTCGTTTTATCTTTCACATCAGGTGTATCGCGGGTTGAAGCGGGGAAGAGTGATTATGGCAGCCAGCGATCAAATGGTCTGGCAGGGGGAACTGGCGGTTGAGCAGGCTATCAGGCAATTACAGGGGCAATCGGTGTCTGATAATGTCAGCCCACCGATTTTAGTCATGACGCCGAAAAATGCCGACCGCGAACATATCCGCCGCTCGCTGTCACCAGGGGGATTTCGTCCGGTTTATTTTTATCAGCACACATCAGCGGCTAAGAAATAACCTTCGCCATGTTGTGTCACCAGTAAATCCGCACTGAGTTTATGGCGTAAACGACGAATTAACACATCGACGGTGCGCAGGTCAGGGTTTTCCACCCGACGCGCAGAGAGCATACGCAGCAGACGTTCACGGCTGAGAATTTCGCCCGGATTAGTCACAAATGCCACCAGCATTTCATACTCTGCGCGGGTCAGTTTAATCGGCTCGCCATCCCGCTCCAGCGTATGGCGCGACACATTCAGGCAATAACCGGCAAAGCGATAGCAGTTGTCCTGAGTGTGCGGTTGCGCCTGTCGCGCGAGGTCGATTCGCCAGAGCAGATTTTTCACTCGTACCACCAGTTCGCGCAGCTCCAGCGGTTTGGTGACGTAATCGTCTGCGCCCATTTCCAGCCCAACAATACGGTCAATCCGATCGCTGCGTCCGGTAACCAGAATAATCCCCACCGTTGAGCGTTCTCGCAGGGCGCGGGTTAACATCAGGCCATTTTCATCGGGCAAATTGATATCCAGCAGAATCAAATCCACCGGCTGATTCTGCATAATTTCCCGCAGCCCGGCACCGCTCGCCGTAACGGAAACGGTATACCCCTCCTGAGTGAAGTAAGATTGTAATCGCGCCTGGGTAACCGGCTCATCTTCAACAATAACAATGTGATGTGGCATCAGAGGGTTTTACTCATTCTGTTCATATCTGTTCATATTCTGCCGTAAGCCGTTCATCCTGACCAGTGCCGCTGTTCATATTTGCTCATTAAGATCGCTTCACTAAACCATAATTTTACAGGGGCTATTATGCGGAAACTCTGGAACGCGCTACGCCGACCCAGTGCTCGTTGGTCGGTACTGGCGCTGGTCGCTACTGGGATTGTGATTGGCATTGCGCTGATTGTATTGCCACACGTTGGGATCAAAGTCACCAGCACAACCGAATTTTGTGTCAGTTGCCACAGTATGCAACCGGTGTATGAAGAATATAAACAGTCGGTGCATTTCCAGAACGCCTCCGGCGTGCGAGCTGAATGCCATGACTGTCATATCCCGCCGGATATTCCAGGCATGGTGAAGCGCAAACTGGAAGCGAGCAACGACATTTACCAGACCTTTATTGCCCACTCCATTGATACACCTGAGAAATTTGAAGCCAAACGCGCGGAACTTGCCGAGCGTGAATGGGCGCGAATGAAAGAAAACAACTCGGCAACCTGCCGCTCCTGCCATAACTACGATGCGATGGATCATGCGAAGCAGCATCCTGAAGCGGCGCGTCAGATGAAGGTGGCAGCGAAAGATAATCAATCCTGCATCGACTGTCATAAAGGTATTGCCCACCAGTTACCGGATATGAGTAGTGGCTTCCGTAAGCAGTTCGATGAGCTGCGCGCCAGTGCTAATGATAGTGGTGACACGCTGTACTCCATTGATATTAAGCCGATTTATGCGGCGAAAGGCGATAAAGAAGCGTCTGGTTCTCTGCTGCCTGCTTCGGCAGTGAAAGTCCTTAAACGTGACGGCGACTGGCTGCAAATTGAAATCACTGGCTGGACGGAAAGTGCAGGACGTCAGCGTGTACTCACCCAATTCCCAGGTAAACGCATCTTTGTTGCCTCGATTCGTGGTGATGTGCAGCAGCAGGTGAAAACGCTGGAGAAAACCACCGTTGCCGACACCAATACCGAGTGGAGCAAGTTGCAGGCTACTGCGTGGATGAAGAAAGGCGACATGGTGAACGATATCAAACCGATCTGGGCTTATGCGGATTCTCTGTACAACGGCACCTGTAACCAGTGCCATGGCGCACCGGAAATCTCCCACTTTGACGCTAACGGTTGGATCGGCACGCTCAACGGCATGATTGGCTTTACCAGCCTCGATAAACGTGAAGAACGCACCTTGTTGAAATATCTGCAAATGAATGCGTCTGACACCGCAGGTAAAGCTCACGGCGATAAGAAGGAAGAAAAATAATGAACAATAACGATCTCTTTCAGCCATCACGTCGGCGTTTTCTGGCACAACTCGGCGGCTTAGCCGTCGCCGGGATGCTGGGGCCGTCATTGTTAACGCCGCGCCGTGCGACTGCGGCGCAAGCGGCGACTGAGGCTGTCATCTCGAAAGAGGGCATTCTTACCGGGTCGCACTGGGGGGCTATCCGCGCGACGGTGAAGGATGGTCGCTTTGTGGCAGCAAAACCGTTCGAACTGGATAAATATCCGTCGAAAATGATCGCCGGATTGCCGGATCATGTACACAACGCGGCGCGTATTCGTTACCCGATGGTACGCGTGGACTGGCTGCGTAAGCGCCATCTGAGCGACACCTCCCAGCGCGGTGATAACCGTTTTGTGCGCGTGAGCTGGGATGAAGCCCTCGACATGTTCTATGAAGAACTGGAACGCGTACAGAAAACTCACGGGCCGAGTGCCTTGCTGACCGCCAGTGGTTGGCAATCGACGGGGATGTTCCATAACGCTTCGGGGATGCTGGCGAAAGCTATTGCCTTGCATGGTAATAGCGTTGGTACGGGCGGAGATTACTCTACCGGTGCTGCGCAGGTGATCTTGCCGCGCGTGGTTGGCTCAATGGAAGTGTATGAACAGCAAACCTCCTGGCCGCTGGTATTGCAGAACAGCAAAACCATTGTGCTGTGGGGCTCCGATTTGCTGAAAAACCAGCAAGCGAACTGGTGGTGCCCGGATCACGATGTTTATGAATATTACGAGCAGTTGAAAGCGAAAGTCGCCGCCGGTGAAATTGAGGTCATCAGCATCGATCCGGTTGTTACATCCACCCATGAGTATCTGGGGCGCGAGCATGTGAAGCACATTGCGGTTAACCCGCAAACTGACGTGCCGCTGCAACTGGCGCTGGCGCATACGCTGTACAGTGAAAACCTGTACGACAAAAACTTCCTCGCTAACTACTGTGTAGGTTTTGAGCAGTTCCTGCCGTATCTGCTGGGTGAGAAAGACGGTCAGCCGAAAGATGCCGCATGGGCAGAAAAACTGACCGGCATTGATGCCGAAACCATTCGTGGGCTGGCACGGCAGATGGCGGCGAACAGAACGCAGATTATTGCTGGCTGGTGCGTACAGCGTATGCAGCACGGTGAACAGTGGGCGTGGATGATTGTCGTTCTGGCGGCGATGCTGGGGCAAATTGGCCTGCCAGGTGGTGGTTTTGGTTTTGGCTGGCACTATAACGGCGCAGGCACGCCGGGGCGTAAAGGCGTTATTTTGAGTGGTTTCTCCGGCTCTACGTCGATTCCGCCTGTTCACGACAACAGTGACTACAAAGGCTACAGCAGCACCATTCCGATTGCCCGTTTTATCGATGCGATCCTCGAACCGGGGAAAGTGATCAACTGGAACGGTAAATCGGTAAAACTGCCGCCGCTGAAAATGTGTATTTTTGCCGGAACTAACCCGTTCCATCGCCATCAGCAGATCAACCGCATTATTGAAGGCTGGCGCAAGCTGGAAACGGTTATCGCCATAGATAACCAGTGGACCTCAACCTGCCGCTTTGCCGATATCGTGCTGCCTGCGACCACGCAGTTTGAGCGTAACGATCTCGACCAGTACGGCAACCACTCCAATCGTGGCATCATCGCCATGAAACAGGTCGTGCCGCCGCAGTTCGAGACGCGCAACGACTTTGATATTTTCCGCGAGCTGTGCCGCCGCTTTAATCGCGAAGAAGCCTTTACCGAAGGGCTGGACGAGATGGGCTGGCTGAAACGCATCTGGCAGGAAGGTGTACAACAAGGCAAAGGACGCGGCGTTCATCTGCCAGCGTTTGATGACTTCTGGAATAACAAAGAGTACGTCGAGTTTGACCATCCGCAGATGTTTGTTCGCCACCAGGCATTCCGCGAAGATCCGGATCTCGAACCGCTGGGCACGCCGAGTGGCCTGATTGAGATCTACTCAAAAACCATCGCCGACATGAACTACGACGATTGTCAGGGGCATCCGATGTGGTTTGAGAAAATCGAACGCTCCCACGGTGGGCCTGGCTCGCAGAAGTATCCGTTGCATCTGCAATCTGTGCATCCGGATTTCCGACTTCACTCGCAGTTATGTGAGTCGGAAACTCTGCGTCAGCAATATACCGTAGCGGGTAAAGAGCCAGTATTTATTAGCCCGCAGGATGCCAGCGCGCGCGGTATTCGTCACGGTGATGTGGTACGCGTCTTTAACGTTCGTGGTCAGGTGTTGGCTGGAGCAGTGGTTTCTGACCGTTATGCACCCGGCGTGGCGCGAATTCACGAAGGGGCATGGTACGATCCGGACAAAGGCGGCGAGCCAGGGGCGCTGTGCAAATACGGTAACCCCAACGTGTTGACCATCGACATCGGTACTTCGCAGCTGGCGCAGGCGACCAGTGCGCACACTACGCTGGTGGAAATTGAGAAGTACAACGGAACAGTGGAGCAGGTGACGGCGTTTAACGGCCCCGTGGAGATGGTGGCGCAGTGCGAATATGTTCCCGCGTCGCAGGTGAAATCATGACCACGCTGACAGCACAGCAAATTGCCTGTGTCTACGCCTGGCTGGCGCAGTTGTTCTCCCGTGAACTGGACGATGAACAACTGACGCAAATCGCCAGTGCGCAGATGGCTGAATGGTTTTCGTTGCTGAAAAGCGAACCGCCGCTCACTGCGGCGGTGAATGAGCTGGAAAACAGTATTGCCACTCTGACAGTACGTGACGATGCCCGTCTGGAACTGGCCGCTGACTTTTGCGGCCTGTTTCTGATGACCGACAAACAAGCGGCGCTGCCGTATGCATCGGCCTACAAACAGGACGAGCAAGAGATTAAACGCTTGTTAGTTGAGGCAGGGATGGAGACCAGCGGCAATTTCAACGAACCGGCAGATCATCTGGCGATCTATCTCGAGTTGTTGAGTCATCTGCATTTTTCGCTGGGAGAGGGGACCGTTCCTGCGCGAAGAATCGACGGTTTGCGGCAAAAAACACTGACGGCGCTGCGGGAATGGTTACCAGAGTTTGCTGCGCGTTGTCGACAGTATGACCGCTTTGGTTTTTACGCGGCACTAAGCCAGTTATTGCTGGTGTTAGTGGAGTGTGACTACCAAAAAAGATAATGCCGTTTGTAGGCCTGATAAGACGCGGCAGGCGTCGCATCAGGCATTAGTGCGCAGTTGCCGGATGCGGCGAGAACGCCTTATCCGGCCTACGGGAACAGTGCTTTTTGTGGGCCTGATAAGATGCGTTAAGCGTCGCATCAGGCATTATGGCGCAGTTGCCGGATGCGGCGAGAACGCCTTATCCGGCCTACGGGAACAGTGCTTTTTGTGGGCCTGATAAGATGCGTTAAGCGTCGCATCAGGCATTATGGCGCAGTTGCCGGATGCGGCATAAACGCCTTATCCGGCCTACGGGAACAGTGCTCTTTGTAGGCCTGATAAGACGCGTTAAGCGTCGCATCAGGCAACAAACTCACGGGTGAGCCACAAACCGGGAAAGCCGCTGGCGCAGCAGGCGGTTTTCCTGCTTCAGGTGCGCAATATCATCCATTAACGTCAGCGCCACCGCGATCCCCGGCCAGTCCAGAGCCAGTTCATGACGCAGGCGTACCGCGCGTTGCACCACAATGGCGGCATGGTCGTCAAATACCCAGGTTGTCTCCTGGATCTCACTCGGTTCAACCACCCCCAAACCGACAATTTCATTCAACTCCTCTTCAGAGATGCCGGTATGCAGGCAAAATTCGGTAATAGTAAAAGTCACCGTAACATTAGCCATTATGCTTTCCCCCAATCTTTACGTGGATCAAAAGACGACTGGGCGTCTGCCAGTTGCTGCCACAGCGCGGCAGTGTTTTCATCCGGTTTCGGCGGCATCACGATTTTCAGTACCGCATACAGATCGCCGGTCTGTTTTTTGCTCACCAGACCTTTGCCTTTAACGCGCAATCGTTGCCCGGCCTGGCTGCCAGGCGGGATAGTCAGCAAAATGCTTTCTTTCAGTGTTGGAACGGTGACTTTAGTACCCAGCGCCGCTTCCCACGGGCTAACCGGCACCACTATTTCCAGATCCTGGCCGACAATATCAAACAGCGGATGTGGCGCAATGTGAATCACCAGCCACAGGTCGCCATTTGGACCGCCGTTTTCGCCCGGCGTCCCCTGGCCTTTCAGGCGGATGCGTTGACCATTGCCGACGCCCGCCGGGATCTTCACATTCAGCGTTTTCGGGATTTCCTGTTCGATCATGCCAAAGGCGTTATAAACCGGCAGGTTATAGCTGATGGTACGCTTATGCTCAGTAAGCGTTTCTTCGAGGAAAACCGCCACTTCGATTTCAATATCGTGGCCGCGTGTGGCGGGGCGTTGACGGCTCTGGCGGGCATGCTGACCGAAAATTGACGAGAAGATATCGTCAAAATCTTCGGCGTTAAAACTCTGACCGTCGCCATGATGGAACTGACGGTTAAATTGCGGATCGTTGCGATGTTGCCACATCTGATCATACTCAGCGCGACGTTGTTCATCACTTAACACTTCCCAGGCTTCAGCGACCTCTTTGAAGCGGGCTTCGGCATCCGGTTCTTTGCTGACATCAGGATGGTATTTGCGGGCCAGTCGACGATAGGCGGTCTTGATTGTCTTGAGATCGTCCGTCGGTTTCACGCCCATGATGGCGTAATAATCCTTTAATTCCATAGCGTTATCTCGCGTAAATCAACACAAATTGAAGGAACCCCTGTAAGGTAACTCCTATAAGTGTAGGGTAATCCTCAAAATTTCATATGCCAACACAGAATATGTTATTGAAATCATCGCGGAGGGGAGGTCGCCTCAAGGTGGGAGGAACATATTTTATTTACCTCACTCCTGAACTTTTGGCTCATGCTTACAAGTTAAACAATAAGGAAAGGAATGCACAACTCGACTATTTAAATCGTTATGCAATTTAATGATAAAGACATGTGCTAAAAACCATTGCTATTAGTCTCACATTCTTTTTTTATTGGTAATGGTAACGCCGCTGATTTTCTTTATAGCTACTGATGTAATCATTAGCGGCGTAAACGAGGCCGGGGCTAATCAGGCATAGTTTGTGTCAAAACTTGCCTGTTTTTAAAGGGGAATATAGAAAAACAGGCGTTCAACGAGCCATTTTGCGAACCTGTTCCCGGAAAAATGACATATTTCTGTCACACTCTTTAATTATTGATAACAAAAGAGGTGTGAGGAATGAACAAAACGCTAATCGCCGCAACTGTGGCAGGGATAGTTTTACTCGCTTCAAATGCTCAGGCACAAACCGTACCGGAAGGCTATCAGCTACAGCAAGTGCTCATGATGAGCCGCCATAACTTACGTGCGCCGCTGGCGAACAATGGCAGTGTGCTGGAGCAGTCGACGCCGAATAAATGGCCTGAATGGGACGTCCCCGGTGGGCAGCTCACCACTAAAGGGGGCGTGCTCGAAGTGTATATGGGCCATTATATGCGTGAATGGCTGGCAGAACAGGGGATGGTGAAATCAGGGGAATGCCCGCCACCGGACACCGTTTATGCCTATGCCAATAGTCTGCAACGCACCGTCGCGACCGCGCAGTTCTTTATTACTGGCGCATTCCCTGGGTGTGATATTCCTGTTCATCACCAGGAAAAAATGGGCACTATGGACCCCACCTTTAACCCAGTGATCACCGATGATTCCGCCGCATTCAGTGAACAGGCGGTGGCGGCAATGGAGAAAGAGCTCAGCAAACTCCAGCTTACCGACAGCTACAAGCTACTGGAACAAATCGTTAACTATAAAGATTCTCCTGCGTGTAAAGAGAAGCAACAATGTTCGCTTGTAGATGGCAAAAATACCTTTAGCGCGAAGTATCAACAAGAACCGGGCGTTTCCGGGCCGCTGAAAGTCGGCAACTCGCTGGTAGATGCGTTTACTTTGCAATACTACGAAGGTTTTCCGATGGATCAGGTGGCCTGGGGAGAAATCAAATCTGACCAGCAGTGGAAGGTGTTGTCGAAGCTGAAAAACGGTTACCAGGACAGCCTGTTTACCTCACCGGAAGTGGCGCGCAATGTTGCGAAACCGCTGGTCAGTTATATCGACAAAGCCCTGGTCACCGATCGCACCAGTGCACCGAAAATCACGGTATTAGTTGGGCACGACTCCAACATTGCCTCTCTGTTAACGGCGCTGGATTTCAAACCGTATCAGTTGCATGACCAGAACGAACGCACGCCGATTGGCGGCAAAATCGTTTTCCAGCGTTGGCATGACAGCAAAGCCAATCGCGATTTGATGAAAATTGAATATGTGTACCAGAGTGCGGAACAGTTACGTAATGCCGATGCGTTAACCCTGCAGGCACCTGCGCAGCGCGTGACGCTGGAATTAAGCGGTTGCCCGATAGATGCCAACGGTTTTTGCCCAATGGATAAGTTTGATCGCGTATTGAATGAAGCGGTGAAATAACAGAAAACTCCCCCGCGTGAAGCGGGGGAGTCGCTGGTTAAACGTTTTTACGTTCGATGGTCTGTTCGCCCCAAAAAAGCGAATCTTTATCGGTCTTAGCAAAGGCTTTGACTAACACTTCATCGCTACCTTCTTCCCAAATCTTTTCCGCCATTTTTTCGTCGTACCCGGCGACTTCGAAAATGGCCTCGGCTATTTCCGGCGACGTATTGCGCAGAGATGCCCATTCACCGACGTGATGAGCTTTCGCTTCTTGAGTTGGCATGCGTATCCTCCTGTTGAAGATTAGCCGTTAAGTTTAACTGCCAGACCTGCGACATATTCCCCTTGATAACGAGCAATAGACAGTTCTTCCTGGCTGGGCTGGCGTGAACCGTCACCGCCTGCGATGGTGGTTGCGCCGTACGGCGTACCGCCGCGAACCTGTGAAACGTCAAATAATTCCTGCGCTGCGTAGCCAATGGGGACAATCACCATGCCGTGATGCGCAAGGGTCGTCCAGGTGGATGTGATGGTTTGTTCCTGACCGCCGCCAGTACCGGTGGAACTAAAGACGCTCGCCAGTTTTCCGTATAGTGCGCCGGAAGCCCACAGGCCGCCCGTCTGGTCGAGGAAGGTACGCATTTGACCGGACATGTTACCAAAGCGGGTAGGTGTACCAAAAATAATGGCGTCGTAATCGGCCAGTTCTTGCGGGGTTGCAACCGGTGCAGTTTGCGTTTTACCGCCTGCTTTTTCAAATAATTGCGGCGGCATGGTTTCCGGTACACGCTTAACGACAACTTCTGCGCCATCCACTTTGCTTGCACCCTCAGCAACTGCGCGTGCCATCGTTTCAATATGTCCGTACATGGAATAATAAAGCACTAGTATTCTTGCCTTAACACTCATATCATTGTTCTCCTGTTCAATGAACCACTTAGATAAGCATAGTCCGAAGATATGAAGCTGCTAGTGACATACATCAGGTGGAGTACTAAAGAGCAAGACTCAGGAGACTCCTTAAGACGGCAAACAAACCTCATTGACGCTTTCTACTCTAAGCACAAAGAAGAGTATTACCTTCTTCCTGCTCACAGATACGTTGATAAGGGTAAATCTGGTTTTCACCAGCAACATAAGGCTCAAGGTTCTGACTTCAGACGTATGTTTGAAAATGTTATGTCTGGGGCTATTCCAGAAGGTTCCCTGATTGTTGTAGAGAACTTTGACCGCTTCAGTAGGGCTGATATTGATACAGCTATAGATGACGTTAGGCAGATACTGAGGAAGGGAGTCTCTATACTGACTCTGGGAGATGGTGAACTCTACGACAAGTCAGCCTTAACAGACCCTGTGAAGCTGATTAAGCACATCATCATAGCTGAGCGAGCACATCAGGAATCTCTTGTTAAACAAAAGCGTATAGCTCAGGTCTGGAACCATAAAACACAGCTTGCAAGAGAACTTAAGAAGCCTATGGGTAAGCAAGCCCCCGGATGGTTAGAGCTATCAGAAGACGGTTCACACTACATCGTTGATGAAGATAAAGCGTCACTGGTGAATATCATCTATGACAAGCGTCTTTCTGGTATGTCGATGTTTGCTATCTGTAAATGGCTAAACGAACAAGGTTACCCGACCATTAATCAGCGTAAGGTCAGAATATCCAAGACCAAGAAACCGGATGGCAACTGGTCAGCATTAAGCGTTAAACACATCCTGACTTCACGAAGTGTATTAGGTTACCTTCCCGCTAAGATTTCTTCAGAAGACCGTAAAACAGTGTTACGTGAAGAAATTGAATCGTTCTATCCTCAGATTGTCACAGATTCTAAGTTTTACGCTGTACAGCGACTGTTAGAGGAAACAGGGAAGGGGAAAACATCCAGCGGTGAACACTGGCTATATGTGAACATACTGAAGGGGCTTATTCGTTGTAGGTGTGGCCTTGTAATGACTCCTACAGGGATACGTAAACCCGTTTATCAAGGTACTTACCGTTGCAATGGTAATAAAGAATCCCGTTGTAGTTACGGTACAGTGTCCAGAAAGTTACTTGATACACAGCTTTGTAGTCGTCTGTTCAGCAAACTATCACAGCTACACGATGAAGCTACTGACACAGCTAAATTGGATGAGATGCAACGCAGACTAAACACCGTTGATGGTGAACTGGAAAAACTCACTGAGACGCTGATACAGCTTCCTAACATCACTCAGATTCAAGAAGCACTACGGGTTAAACAGGAAGAAAAAGATGAACTGATAGTTCAGTTATCACGAGAAAAGGCGAGGGTAAAATCTGTATCAAGCTTGGATTTAAGCGGTCTTGATATGGAGTCTGTAGAGGGGAGAACTGAAGCCCAGATTATCATTAAGCGTCTGGTGAAAGAGATTGTTGTTTCTGGTAATGAAAAGCTGGTGGATATATATCTTCACAATGGAAATATGATTCGTGGTTTTCCTCTTGATGGTAAAGATGACCACACCTTAACGCTTGAAGAAGCAACCGATGAGATGCAGTCACTAGATGATATGCTTATCTTTGGTGAACCAGTAACAAGGATTTATCCTGCTGGTGATATGGAAGAGGTAGACGCTTAGGGATTGGTAGATGATACCAATTAGTAAGTGCCCTTCTTGTTAGGATTCACACTAAATTTCCGTAAAGCATTACCCGACTTAAGCACTTTTGAAGCCTGCTCATTAGCTGAGGCTGTGAAGGTGCTCTCACCATTTTTAACGCTAACGCTCTTAGAGCACGTTACACGGGCTTTTAACGCTTCATCTGATAACTCACTTGCCGAATAGCTAAAAAGCTCTTTACAGGTCAGCATAGGGCTTCCAAGACTCGTTGTAGTGTTGCCAGTGTTCTTTTTACTGGTAGCACCACCGTCATTCGTGGTAGCAGTTTTGCCAGTAGCTGCTGAAACATCAGTTTGCCCTACAATGGCTTTGAAGTTAATTTCCTGAAAAGTTAGCTGGACTCTTAGACCGTTTGAAATACCAACATCCTTAGAGGCTTTAAAACTCGTAATAATGGAATCGTCAATCTTGATACCGTCTTTACAGATGACAGAAATAATTTGCTTCTGGTCACGCCAGCTTTCAAGAGTGTCGATGAAGTTTTCTACTAATTGACCCTGACGAGTTAATAATAAGCTTCCTTCATAGCCAACTACAACGACACCACTAATAGTGATTGTTCTGGGTGAACGCATTACATTATCTGTGACGGTTTGCCCTGATTGCATATTTTGAGTGGTAACCATCATAGGGCTGTCAAATTCCATGTTCTCAGTTGCTGATAAGGTTAAGAAGGCATCTACATTATCTCTTAAGTGGAAATAGATGCCATCTTTGCCACTGTATTTGATTTGTTTTTTGTCAAACATTGTTGTATTCCTCTTAAGGGTGAGCTACGTGAAATCTAATTTTTGATGTTGGTATCTGTTCAGAAGAAATCACATAGCATTCGACTATTCACAGTTGAATCGTCATACTAGATAAAGATTAATAGATTGCCATGTGTGGCAATAAATATTAGTAGTTCTAGCATTGTTTATTCCTCTGGGTAAGCTGAGCTAATCAGGGTATCTTCCTGCATACGGTTGATGTGTGATGCTGTCCTTTCATCGATAACTTTCCCATCAAGTACCGTCTGAGTTGTGATATTGATTGTCTGAGGCTGAATATTTACTGACGGCTTGATAACCTTTAAATCTTGTGTGAATGTTTCCACTCGACCTTTCAGGTTATTCAATGCTTCAGGTGAAAACTGTGGAACATCTTTTGATTTGCCCTGAACCATAGCCCATAAAACAGTGGCTAAAGAGTTCATGTCACCAGTCAATGCTTGGTCTGTGGGTTCCACCTTTGACCTTACAACTTTATCAATTGGATTATCTGACTTACTCATCTGACGTTCATAGAACGGTTTGACAATGGCATTAATCACATCCGTCGTCATACCGACAACCATTACTCTGGCAACTGCATCAGCTACAGATAATTTTCCTTTACCACCTTCAACACTACCAGCAGAACGTGAATTGATTCTTCCTGCTGCTGTATTTGCTGCATTACCAAGCGTGGAAATAGCCCTAATTAAGTTCCAGATACCACCTACAGCACCAATCCCAGACCTTACAGCGACTATACCAGCAAGCCCCTTTAATGCACTTAACAGGCCATTAGCAAGACCATCAGCCACAGCTTTTTGAGTGTCATCTAATTCTCTGTAAGCAAGGGTCACTCTGTCAAAGAATCCCTGTACTCGGTAGCTAATCGTGGTTAAGTCATCAATACCGTTTGACATGCTTTTCATCAGGTCGCCAAAATGTTCACCAAGATTTTTAGATTGACCACCTAATGAACCAAGTAAATTAGTCAGTGACCTTGTAAAGTCTGTTAACCCTTCCTGTGAACCGTCGAACATAAGAGCTAAATTATTGTTCCATGAATTACTTAAGCGGCCTAACTGCGTCTGAGTAGAGTTAATAATCTTTTCCCATCCACCAGCTTTATCAATCATCCTTCCCATTTCAGCGGATACTTTAGGAAGAACATCTTTAGAAAGAACTTTACCGTCTTTCATAGCCTTGTCTAATTCTTCTGTAGTCATCCCAAGGCTTCTGGCAAATAACTGGAAAGCACCTGCCATTCTGTCACCTAATTGACCACGTAGCTCTTCAGCCTGAATCTTCCCTTTAGAAGCCATCTGCTCGAAAGCTTTCAGAATCCCGTTAATTTCATCAGTACTTAAACCCATTAATCTGGATGTGCCAATCACATTAGAAAATAGGGATTCTTTCTGGTCTGTATTCATATCACCAGCACCAGCGGAAAACTTAGCAAAACTGCTTAATGTTTCAATCTGGTCAACACCAGTATTATTAGCAAGATTCTTAACAAATTCTGTAGCTCGTTTAGCACCTTCATCACCTAAAACGAATTGTGCCGCTCGTTGTGATGCTTCTTTTTTCAGACCAATCTCCATAATCCGCCTGTAAGCTTCTAAGGCTGTCTGAAAACTATAAATGGCTGTACCTGCTTTGATTGCACTTGTAGCTAATACATCCAGACCATTCGAAGCATTTTCACTGTGATTATTTTTGCTGGTGTTCTTGTTAAACTTAGAAAGTGTTTCACGAAGAGACTGATTTAACTTTGCTAACTCACGATTAAAAGCTTCGTTTCCAAGTGTCTTGGATTTACTGCTTAAGCTGTAATATTGGCTCTTAAAATACTTCTCAAGCATAGGATTAAAGTCACGAAGTTTGCTCATATTCACGCTATGCGCTGCTGTGATTGCTCTGTTGCCGCTAATTCGTGGTTGCCTTGATTGTTTTGGAGGATTAATAGCGTCATTAACCTGACTTGTGAAACGGAAAGCTTTAGTATTTTTGGCTCTAGCTTCCAGACGGTCAAAGGCCTTATTAAACTTCCTTTCAAGCTGCCCTAAAGAACTTGTCAAATTACTATCAAGCTGTTTTGTATTAATCCTGAAACCTTTATTTAGGTTCTTTTCAATTCTTTGTGCTGACTGCAAAGCTGCCTTTTCAACTCTTTGCAAGCCCTTAACAACGTTTTCATTGAAACTAAGTTCAACAATGAAACTATCAACTTTAAATTGTGCCATTCATATTTCACCTCTTAAGTGTTCATATACAAAAAAGGGGAGGACCAACCAATTAAGGTTAATCTCTCCCCGTATTTACCCAACCAATTCTTTTTTAATGTCGGACAAGATAATGTAGTTCCGTTTCACCTATAATTTGAGCATCAGAAGGAATACGGTCAATACACCACTTTGGAATCTTGCGTGTTTTTGGTTTGTGTGAGGTGATGTAATGACGGTTATTCTTAATTCGTAGCTTTTGTCTATTTGGTTGTAGCTGGAGTCTTTCGCAAACAGACCGAATAGTCTCTAAACGTTCTTCAAACATTAATCACCTCACATATTGCATAATCAAACAGCCTTGCTAAATTCTCGTGGAACACTCAGAAAATCATTGAAGCTGATAATCTGTGCCAACTCTTGACGGTACTCCTTAGCCAGCGCTTGATGGTCACTAATCAGCTTAGCCAGTCTTGATTTCAGCAAATTAATCTCATTTTCTCTTGCTTTCATCAGTTTCTCTTTGGCAATTTCTTCAAGCTCAGCTTGTGATTTATCAGCAACAATTAGAGACAGTTGATGTGGCGCTCTGATGGCCCTTTCCGTACGAATAACCCTTTGACCTTCTGGTAAATCTGCAATCACTTTACCAATCTCTACAGGGTCATACCCCCAACCGTCACGGTCTAGTCGAGAGAAATAAGCATAAGAATTGGTTTGAAGCTCCATCAAAATAGCCATTTCGTCGATTTCGTCTTCAAGCTTGGACTGAATTTTCTCGTAAACACTTCTCATTGCTTCTTGAGAGTCTTTAATAGCTTGGAAATATCGGCGTTGCAGCTTCAGTTTCAAATCAAGCTCACATTCCTCATTCATCGAAAAATCAATTTCAACTCTTGGAATCTCGAGTGGTTCTGGTGGAATATATGGACCTTTATTTACTTCGTGTGATTCCCGCCAAGCTCTATCAAAAGATTCACGCAAACTTAATTCGTGAATATCAAGTGCACTTGGTTTGTTTTCGATAATCATTTCATGTTCATCACGGATAGACATTATTATTTTTCCTCTTCTAAGATAATTTATGTTTCAGTTTTTAAAAAGCACACCTGACAGCCTACGAACTTAGAAGAGACTTAAAAGGCGTTTGCCAAGTATGCTTTTTAAAAGCTGAAAAAAGCCCTAAACATAATCTGTGAAGGGCTTTGAAGGTTTGCTTTAACGTTAACGAAGTTTCAGGAAAAACTTTCTTTAAAAGCTCTGTTTAAAAACTCTTAAAGAAAGCCCTAATCATGAGTTAGGGCAAAGCTGTAAAGGGTTCAATGAATGATTAAGCACTTTTTGAGATAGCCTCTCAGACTAAACTGAAAGGCCATGACGAAAAGCATTGCACCTTTCCAACTCAGAATATCCATCCATCGGATTATTGAAAGAAAAATAAGAGAGAATTGCTCTCCCTATATATACAATTATGTCATGCTCAAGGTTATTTGTCAACAGCTTTTTAACAGATTGGTAACATCAATTCTTATTTACCGCATTGTTAATAATGCAGCCAACAAATACCCCTAGCAGTGTCCACAATACAATTAACGTCATTACATCACCTCACTGTAAGGGTTTAATTCATTCTGAAAGGTCAAGAATACATTCAGCTTCAATAATTGCTCAGGGCTTAAATCAAGTCGATTGCACTCTTCAATGATAAAGCGCTTATTGTATGGGTCTGTTACTTCCAGCTTGTGAACATAGTCACCAAGTTTAATTTCGTTGATGGTGCGTTTGTCGATATAACTTGAAGCTTCAAAGCAATGCAGGAAACAGATATTAAAGCCCGACCTGTTCAGGTCAATCAACCAATTCATAGTTTCTTGGTCAACCATAATTTGCATTGGGTAATTGTTCATTTTTAGATTTCCTATAAAACACATCCCAGACCTCTTAAAATAGCCATTCTGAGGCCGGTAACCATGCGGGTTACAGAGGGAGTTGCACTGGCTGGTAAGGTAATTTATCAAATTAAGGTGCAACTCTGCCTGTAAAGTGCATTCTATCGTTTCTTAGATAGTTATTTTGAATTGTCTTTATTAATCAATGATTTAACGTAGAAATACTGTCTCCGTGAAATACCATATTTTTCTGTGATGTATCGCTGAGATTGACCAGCATTTATGGCCTGAGTGATATCATCACGGTTATAGCGGTTACCACGGGATTTATATTTGTCACCATCCACATCTTCTGAGGTATTGAAGTCTTCAATCAGCTTAATTGCATCGTGAAGGTCATCTTCTGAGGCATAATCGAAGGTATGGATAATCTCAAAATCACCAGTATCTGCTGGTGCATTCTTCCATCTGGAGAAGCGGGATTTTAATTGCTGGTGTGTGAAGGGTTCAGCATTACGAGTTAAATCTTTCCATGTTCCGTTATTCTCACGGACAAGGTGACCTCTATGGCGATAAAACGCATGATAATCAAATGTGCATAGCATTAAACCCCCAGCTTATCCGCTAATTGATGGACCTTAGCGCTCAACACCTGAATCATTGAGCAACCTGCCACTGCGGACTGTGCTTTGAGTAGTTCCAGTTGGCCCGTTGTGATTCTGATGGCCTTAGAACCCTCTGCAACGCCCTTAACGTTATCGAAAGGGGTCAGGGCTACCGACTCTTTTAAAAGCTCTCCAACAAGCGCTGTGTGCTTCATATCAGGGTATTTGGCTTTGATTGCTGCCAGTCGTTCAAATGCCTCTGGCAAAAGGCGCGTAACTGTGTGAGTCATTGTAAAATCTCCTTAAATCTCTTACTCATACTACAATCTTAACATTTATTTAACATATTGTCAACATCTCATTTACATGATATTATGGTTATAGGGGCTGATACAGGTCATTCCCTTTGATAAATAAGGGGAATTAATGGGCTTTCTTGAAACAATTGCTGAATCTCACAGATTCGCAAGCTTAGGTTGCTTTGTGTTTCTGGTGCTTCTGGTGTATCAGCTTTTAAAAATGATTATCGCCAAAAGTACACGATTCAATTTCAGCATTAAGCTTTTCAAATATGAAATCACAATTACGATTGATGATGGTAAAACAAACTAACGTTTTGTGATGATATTGGTGGCCTTTAAGTTATTGGGGTCACCGTCTTTTAATCGTAGCTGGTGGACTGAATCCCAGATATCATAATGGTACAGCACCGCAAACTTCAAAGCGTCAATCTTTAAATCTGTCACACCATCGACGAAATAATAATCCCTCCCTTCCTTCTTCGGTCGAATCCGGTAAACTTCCCCGTGAGTATCTTTCATCAAGTAACCTTCACGAGAAATGCTGTAACGCTTTAGTAGATAATCTTTGTATTTCTTTTCACCGTGATATTCTTTCATTGAATACCTCCACCTGCATAGTACATCTTCGGTTTAATCTTCTCTTTCTTTGAATCAGTGTGAGTTTTCTTTTTGGGTCTGTAAGTAAAATCATCGTCACTATCATCAAAGTCATCAAGTTCATCAATTCTGTTCTTTAGCTTAGCCTTTCTGAATCTTTCTTTAATTTCTGCTTTACGCTGTTCACGTTTCAATTCCTCTTCAGGGTCTTCTTCATCATCAAGGTAATCATCGAAGGGGTCCATCTCATCATCAGTGGCGGGGCACTGTGTGTTTTTATGGTCACTATCAATATTCACATCAGAGATTTTATCTTCCTTTTTAACGACCTCTTTAGCAGCTTCACTATCAAGGTCATCTAAGTCAGATGTTTTAACAGCCTCTTTAATAGCCTCTTCAATATCAAGAGAATCACATTCATGTGAATCACAGAGCGAAGCTCCCTTCTTAAGAGATTCTTCTTCAAAGTCATCTTCTTTATTGTTATTAATAAGTTCTTTATTGTTATTACTGTTATTATACGTGTCAAAGATTTTGACTGACTGAGTAAAAAATTTTGACTCAGTGGGTAAAGAATTTTGACTCAGTGGGTCATCTTTCTTGACTGACTGAGTAACTTTAGACTCCAGCTTTGCCTTTCTGGCTTCCTTAGCTGTAAGCTCTGTTAAAACCTCCGGTACTTCATCAAGTGAATAAACTTTAATAACACACTGATTGCTTGCAACGTTAGTTTTCTTGATTAAACCATGTGCCTCAAGTCGTTTCATACATGCAATCACGGATGTTCTTGTGATTCCAGCATACTGACCAAGATGAGCATATGAAGGGGTATAATATTGCCCCTTATCGTGATAAAACTTTTGTTCATTCAACATGACAGTGTAAATAATACGGTCGGCAGCTTTAACGCCATTAGTCATCTGATAAATACGGTCATCAAACATGTGAAATTTTTCCATTATATTTTCCTTTTTAAAAATAAAACAAAGAAAGGGCTGACCACGTATAGTGACCAACCCCAGAGGGAGTGAATTAATTAGAAGATGGACTGATAAAGGAACTCAGAAGCCTGAGCAATTACGCGAGTATTAACAGCAAAAGGAAAAGCCTTGATTGAATAAGAGGCTGTGAAAATCCGTCAATACTCTGACGCCTCCCAACGTTGTAACCTCTTAATGTTCTGAGTTCTTTTATCAGCCCATATAGAAACTATAACAGATGTGATTATAAATTGCAACAATCATTTCACAGAATAATTACTGTTTGATTATAAATTAAGCAATCAAGCTAAAGGGTATTGACAAAGGGCTTGACAAGATTTTACCCTTTTAAAAGATACTTAAAAGATTCCGTTAAACAGGTTTTCTTTCTGGTTTCTTCTCTCTCTTAAAAGTCTTTTAAGAATCTCTGTATAGAAGCAGTAAGTCTCAAAAACTCTATGAGATAATTTCTAAAACATATCTATCAGACTTCACTAGACGCATTCTAAGCCCCTAAATCGGGTAACTCTGGCAATCACCTTAAGCACTCTGAAAATAGCTTTAAAACTCGCTACAGAGCTTCCTGTGAAGCTTAATAGGATTGTGTAAAATCTGTACAGTAGTTATTTAGCTTCTGAAAATTTTTATAAAAAATAATCAGACCTCTTCTAAGTCTCTTCAACCAAATCTTTCAAAAATATCTGACTAGTTGATTCGGTAGAATCTACCTCATGATGTCTGTAGCTGCTAAGTACCTGTCACACCAGCTATGTGACCCCCTTTGCAGAATTTTAAAATATCTATTGACTTTCTATGTGAGTTACTATAAAGGCATCTATCTAGGTCTTTGGCTGTATAAATAACCATGACAACAAACGCCCGTTAAGTGTCTATATAAAAAGGTGGCTGTAGCTATAGACAACAATTGTGATAATTGATTTAATGGCTATAGACAAGCAAGACAGACCTTTGTTGACTATATAGAGAGATAAGAACATGCGTACATTCCTTTATGCTCGTGTATCAGTTGATGACCTCACCACACAGAACCAAGTAGAAGCTGTTAAACGTGCTGGTTATGAAGTCAAACCTTCACGAGTGATTGAGGAAGTTATTAGTGGGGCTACACCAGCTATGGACAGACCACAATTTGTAAAGCTGGTGGATAAGCTGGAAGAAGGCGATTGTCTTGTAGTGACCAAGATTGACCGCTTAGGAAGGGATAACATTGACGTACAGAAGACCGTCACAATGTTACTTGGTATGGGTGTTAAGCTGGTCTGTCTAGATTTGCCTGTCCAAGACCTTTCAAGTGCTGAAGGTAAACTTATCCTTCAACTATTCAGTACCTTTGCAGAGTTTGAACTTAACCGCATCAGAGAGCGAACCAGAGAGGGTTTAGAACGAGCTAAAGCACAAGGTAAGGTGTTGGGTCGTCCTGTAGCTAAAAACACTACAGAGGCCGTTTTAGAGCATAAGGCTAAGGGATTGTCACAAAGTCAGGTTGCAAAGCTTCTGAATCTCTCTGTGAGAACTGTTAGCCGTCACTGGACAAAGACACTGTAAAAAAAAAACTTAGTAGCATCTTCATAGCCTCCTTAATTGGGGGCTTTTTTGTGTCTGTAACATATGGTGACCAAACATCATGAGGATGACTCTATCCGAATCATCTATATATCGTTATATAGCCCTGTATATAGCACTTTTCTAAGGGTCGAGAGAGGGACGACTAACACGATACAGTTTACCCTGAAAAGAGACTTCACAGATTCTTTATATATTTCAATAAGTTAGAATAAAAAGGGACTATACCGATACTGCATAGATTCTGTGTAAAACTGCTTAGATACTTGGGGAAATGCCTTTAAATTGAATAGTTATACAAGCCCAACCACACCTGATAAAGCCTGTTATTAACAGGTAGTTGAATGTACGTGTTTAGCTATGTAAAAGCACCAGAACTTTAGCCATTTCTAACCACTCCTCGTGTTATCTCTATTCCGTAGCGATTCGCTACCACTTATTTAAAGATAAGACGTCCTTTTCAGAGTGCAAATTTCACAACCACTTATTTGATTTATAACAACTTTCACAAGCACGTAATTTTGTCGCAAAATGACACATTTTTATCTCATCGCTTTTTTTTAATCATAAGAGCGGCTTATGGATAATTATTGGAGATGATATCTATTCTCGCTAAGAAGCTGTTGCAGGATATTACCAAACGCGGGTCTGCCCGCGTCAGTTCACTAAGCTTAGTCCCACGTAGCGAAAATATGGCAGCCGCCATACGCCGCGTTAATTCTATGCAATATGATGTCTATACCCAGACGGAGGTCAGTAATGGCAAACCATCGAGGCGGTTCCGGCAATTTTGCAGAAGACCGCGAAAGAGCATCAGAAGCAGGTAAAAAAGGTGGACAGCACAGCGGGGGTAATTTCAAAAATGACCCGCAGCGCGCATCTGAAGCAGGTAAAAAAGGTGGCAAGAGCAGTCACGGTAAAAGCGACAACTAGCCGGGCTAATCAATGACGCATGCATTTTTGTCTGTAGCTCGTCAAAACGCCATCACCGCCGGTTACCCCGGCGGTTTTCTGTTTATGGCTCCTGATGAACAACTTCTGGCGGTGGAACGTCAACCAACCTTCTGCTTAACAACGCATTGAGTAAAATCGCGCCAAAGGTGGCTGTACCGATCCCTCCCAACGTAAAACCGCCCAGTGTGAGAGCAAAATCACCCGCACCCAGCACTAAGGTTACTGCGACCATAATCAAATTACCGTTCTGGCTTAAATCCACACTGTTTTGTACCCAGATCCGTGCGCCTGCGACGGCAATCAGCCCGAACACAACAATTGATGCACCACCAATCACCGCGGCCGGAATAGTATGGATCAGCGCGCCAAATTTCGGCGAAAAGCCCAACAGCATGGCGATGACGGCAGCGGCAACAAACACCAGCGTCGAGTAGACTTTTGTCACGGCCATCACACCAATATTCTCGGCGTAGGTGGTTACGCCGCTACCGCCGACAGAGCCAGAAAGCATCGTCGCCAGCCCATCGCCTACGAATGCCCGCCCCATATACGGGTCCATATTGCGTCCGGTCATCCCGGCGACCGCCTTGAGATGACCTAAGTTTTCCGCCACCAGAATCACCGCCACGGGCGCAATCAGCATCATTGCCTGACCATTAAAAGCAGGAGTGGAAAAATGTGGCAGACCGAACCAGGCAGCATGGCTGACGAGAGTAAAATCGACGGCTTTTCCCAGCCCTAAAACGTTGGTCATCACGCCATACAGCAGACAGGCGACAATTAATCCTACGAGAATCAATAATCGCTGGATCATGCCACGGGTAAATACGGCCACCAGCCCAATACACAGCACCGTCATTACCGCCATCCAGCTATCAAAGGCCGAAGCCGATACATTTTTCACTGCGATAGGCGCTAAGTTCAGGCCAATCGCCATCACTACCGCACCCGTCACAACCGGCGGCATTAGTCGTTCAATCCAGCGCGTACCGATTTTCATCACCACCAGGCCAATGACGGTATAAACCAGCCCACAGGCGATAATCCCGCCCAGCGCGATGCTGATATTCGGATTAATTCCCTGACCATTAAAGCCCGTCGCGGCAATCACCACGCCGACAAAAGCCGCGCTGGAACCGAGATAACTGGGCACGCGCCCGCCGGTAATAAAGAAAAACAGTAACGTGCCGATCCCCGACATTAAAATGGAAAGATTGGGATCCAGCCCCATCAGAATTGGCATTAACACCGTCGCGCCAAACATCGCCACCGCGTGTTGAACGCCCATTACTGCCGTTTGAGCAAACGGCAATCGTTCATCCGGCGCGACCACGCCGCTCTCTGTAGAGGTCGATTTTAACTGCCAGTGAGGAAAACCGAACATTGCCATCAGCTGTCTCCTTAAGGAGGTTAACAAGCAGGGCGCATCAGCGCGTGATAACTGCGATCGAACCACACCAGCCCGTAGGGTGTGGCGTGACGATGAATCGCTTCGATGGCGCAAAACAAAATGTCGTGGGTGCCGACGCTCACCACCTGGCTGATACGGCAGTCAAACGAAACCAGTGCCTCTTCCAGTTGCGGGCATCCGGTCACACCAGTCTGCCAGCGGGCGGCGGCAAAGCGGTGTTCCATGGGCGTTTTGCCGCCAAAAAGGTTTGAAAGCGACTCCTGCCCGGCGCTAAGTGTATTTACACACAGCGTTCGATTTTCATTGAATACCGGCCAGACGGACGCCCCACGATTCAGGCACACCAGTAATGTGGGCGGCGTGTCGGTCACGCTGCAGACGGCGCTGGCGGTGAACCCGGCGCGCCCGGCTGGACCGTCCGTAGTGATGATATTGACCGCCGCGCCCATACAGGACATCGCATCGCGAAAGGTTTGTTGATCGACAATGTTCATTGTTTGCTCCTTACAACAGCCCGCAGGCTTCTTCAAAGGACAGACGTGGCAGGCGCGCAAAAAGTTTGCTGGAATCGCCATAGCCGATATTAATCAGCAGATTGCTCTTCAGCGTGCTGCCCGCAAAAAAGGCGTCGTCAACGTATTGACGGTCAAAGCCCGACATCGGGCCGGTATCCAGCCCCAGCGCACGGCAGGCGACGATCAGATAGGCCGCCTGCATGGAACTGTTGCGAAACGCTGTTTCTTCGGCAAGTTGTGGGCTGGAGGTAAACCAACTGCGGGCATCGCCGTGAGGAAACAGCTGTGGTAACCGTTCATAAAATTCACTGTCCCAGGCGACGATAGCGGTGACGGGCGCGGTCAGGGTTTTTTGCAGATTGCCGCTGGAAAGCGCCGGGCGCAGACGTTCTTTTCCTTCTGCAGTGCGGATAAACACGATCCGTGCCGGAGAACAGTTAGCTGATGTCGGCCCCCATTTCATCAGGGCATAAATCTCCCGTAACGTCTCATCGCTGACGGGTGTCTCCCGCCAGCCGTTGTGAGTGCGGGCATCGGTGAACAGGGTGCTAAGCGCACCTGGGCTAACGGCTTCGTTCATAGCAATTCCTTACAGAGCGGCTTCACGGTGATGTAACAGGCTGGCAAGCCCGTTGAGTAACAGAGCATTAAACGTTTCGGGATCGGTCACGTTGCAGGCGTGTCCGCCATAGCGCATCACCATTTTCTGGCTATCGGGCAGGGCGGCATGAAGTTCACTGGAACATGCTGTTGGCACCAGCAGATCATCACTGGCGCAGATGATTTGCACCGGGCAGCGGATACGATCCGCATGGTGACTAAAGTCAGCGCGTTTGAGGGCGTTAAGTCGACGCAGTAAATTATTTTTGCCTTGAAAATGCGCCAGTGCCAGCGCGTCTTCTGCCTCAAGGCGAGGTGCGCGGGCCGCCATCCAGTCGGCGGGATAGAGGAACAACGGCTGCGCTTCCACCCATGCCTGCGCGCCGCCGCTATGTAGTAACTGTTCGCGAACCTGAAAACAGCGGCGCGTATGGGCGTTTATTCGTAGCCAGCCGTTAACGCTGACCAGCACAGTTACCGACGCGGGATAATCCAGCGCCAGCTGCATTCCCACCAGCGCACCGAGCGCATGGCCGACCACCGCGTAACGCTCAATCCCTGCGGCTACCAGCGCCTGATGCAGTTCCGCTGCCATCTGGGCGATACTGTAATCTTCTGCCAGCGTGTCGGGATTATTGTCGGTGCCGCGCTGGTCGTAACAGACTACCTGATACTCCTGAACCAACACCGCCAGTTGCGGTAACCAGTAACTGCCGCTACCGCCAAGACCCGAAATCAACACCACTACGGGCGCATCAGCATAAGGGGGAGGTGAGAGTGAAAGTTTCATCGCGGCCTCACTTGGCGATATGCGCAATTGTGGCGATTTCCACCAGCGCGTCAGGTTTTACCAGTCCGCACTGAATGCAGAATCGCGCCGGTTTGTCACCCGGGAAAAATTCGGCGTAGATTTCGTTAATCGCGGCGTAATTTTTCCAGTCGGTAATAAAGATGCTGTTGAAGGTCACATCCGCCATTGTGCCACCCGCCGTCTCGATGACCTTGCGGATGGTTTCCAGAACGTGGCGGGTTTGCGCCTTTGGGTCATCGGCAAACAGCACGTTGTTATGTTGATCAAAAGCCAGCGTACCGGAGACATACACCACGCCATCAGCCAGCGTGCCGGGAACGAAGGGGGCCAGCGGTGCGCTGCTGCCAGCAGGAATAATTACGGATTTTGGCATCGTTAAACTCCTTAAGCGATACGAGCAAAGGACGTGGAAGAAAGCGCGTCGCAGAACGTTTCGACGTCGCTGACCCAGCCAAAAAAGGTTTCGATATTGAACAACGCGGCTTTCTGTGCAAATTCCGGTCCCGCCTGGTGTGTTGCGTCTTCCAGCACCACGCCGAAATACTCCAGAAAAAAGCCGTCGCGTAGCGTCGATTCGACGCAGACGTTGGTAGCGATACCGGTGAAAACCAGATGGCGTATTCCACGGCTGCGCAAAATGCTGTCCAGCGGCGTATTGAAGAAACCGCTGTAGCGCGGCTTCGGCAGCACAATATCGCCAGGCTGCGGCATCAGTTCATCCACCAGTTGATAATCCCAGGAGCCTTTCGCCAGCAATTTCCCCTGCAGCTGCGGCTGATTACGCATGGTTTTCAGGGCGTTCGATTTATGAAAATTTGGTGAGCCGGGGCCGCCAGCCTCGACATACTGTTCATCCCAGCCATTTTGAAACCAGATGATCAGCATCCCTGCCGCTCGCGCTGCGGTCACGGCGGTTTGAATGTTGGCAATGACCGGGCGAGTGGTTGAGACATCAAACCCGGCGAGATCTAAGTAGCCGCCTGGCGTGGCATAGGCATTTTGCATATCCACCACGATCAGCGCAGTTTGCTGCGGATCGAAGGTAATGGCTTCCGGTCGTGCGGTTAAGGTCGTCATCATGCCACCTCCTGAGTCAGCGCAGGGAGATGGGCGCGGCACTGCATCAGTGGTTGAATGCGCTCGCCGAAGTTTTCGATTCCCGACAGAAAATCATCGAAGGTCAACAGCACGCCTTCGGCACCAGGCACGCTTGCGACTTCATCTAACATGCGCGCGACACTGGCGTAAGAACCGACTAACGTCCCCATATTGATGTTTACCGCCGAAGTGGGATCGGCCATCTGACGGACGTTGGTGTCTGTACCGGAGCGGGTATCTTTCTGACTTTGTTCGGTTAACCAGCTTAACGCCTCTTCATCCGCGCCCGCTTTGTAGTGTTCCCATTTGGCGCGAGCGGCATCGTCGGTTTCGTCGGCAATCACCATAAACAACACATAAGAGCCAACGTCGCGTCCGGTTTGCTCTGCGGCCTGTTTCATCCGCGCAGCGGTCGGGGCGAAAGCCGTGGGTGTATTTACGCCTTTGCCGAAACAGAAGTTAAAATCGGCATACCGGGCGGAGAACGCCATGCCAGCGTCGCTTTGCCCGGCGCAGATCACTTTCATGGGGACACTCGGTTGCGGACTGACGCGACAATCATCCATAGTGAAAAAATCGCCTTTAAAATCGCTTTTCCCCGAGCCCCACAGGTCGCGCAGCACCTGAACATATTCGGTGAGATAGTCGTAACGACGGGAGAAATAGTCATCGCCAGGCCAGATCCCCATCTGCTCATACTCGGGCTTCTGCCAGCCAGTCACGAGGTTGACGCCAAAACGCCCGCCAGAGATGGAGTCGATGGTTGCGGCCATACGGGCGACGATTGCCGGAGGTAACGTTAAGGTGGCAGCTGTCGCGTATATCTGAATGCGTGAGGTGACGGCTGCCAGCCCCGCCATCAAGGTGAACGACTCAAGGTTGTGATCCCAGAACTCAGTTTTGCCGCCAAAGCCACGCAGTTTGATCATCGACAGGGCGAAATCGAAATGGTAGTGCTCCGCTTTTTGCACAATGGCTTTATTCAGTTCAAATGTCGGCATGTACTGCGGCGCGTGGGTCGAAATGAGCCAGCCGTTGTTGCCAATAGGTACGAATACGCCAATTTTCATCATCAACCTCTCTTCGTCTCGTAAAGTGAAAGTCAGACGGGGCGCTGCATCCTGCATATCCTTTTCAGCCGCGTAATGGCTTGTTTGCAAAGCGGATGCCAGTTTTTAAAAAGTGAATGTTATTAATGTGTTAATGTTAAGTTGTCTAAAATGCCTGAAAAAAAGTGGACTAAACGGTCAAAACAGTTGCACATAAAACATGCATTCGTGCGCGATGAGAGTGCAGAAGGTCGAGGCCGGGCGGGGGTTTTGCTATCCTGTTGCCAATCAACAAGAGGGGAGAGCGCATGACGCAAGGCGCAGTGAAAACAACGGGTAAGCGTTCGCGCGCAGTAAGCGCGAAGAAAAAAGCGATTCTTAGCGCAGCACTGGACACTTTTTCACAATTCGGTTTTCACGGCACAAGGCTGGAGCAGATCGCGGAGTTGGCGGGTGTTTCAAAAACCAATCTGCTGTATTACTTTCCGTCAAAAGAGGCGCTGTATATAGCCGTACTGCGGCAGATTCTCGATATCTGGCTGGCACCGTTAAAAGCGTTTCGAGAAGATTTCGCCCCGCTGGCGGCGATCAAAGAGTACATCCGTCTGAAGCTGGAAGTTTCCCGCGATTATCCGCAGGCTTCGCGCCTGTTCTGTATGGAGATGCTGGCAGGTGCACCGCTGTTAATGGATGAACTGACGGGCGATTTGAAGGCATTAATTGATGAGAAATCGGCGCTGATTGCCGGTTGGGTTAAAAGCGGCAAACTCGCGCCGATTGACCCGCAGCATTTGATTTTTATGATTTGGGCTTCTACTCAACATTACGCCGATTTTGCCCCTCAGGTGGAGGCGGTGACAGGCGCGACGTTGCGCGATGAGGTGTTTTTCAATCAAACGGTTGAAAACGTGCAGCGGATTATTATTGAGGGGATTCGACCACGTTAAAGATGCCGGAGGAGGTTGTAACATCCTCCGGCTACCTGTTTAACCGATCGTCATTAAACTGGCGTTACCGCCAGCAGCAGCGGTATTCACACTCAGCGAACGCTCGATATACAGCCGTTCCAGAAGGATATTGCTTTCGCCACGGGCAAAACCCTGCACCGAAACAATTGCACCATCCCGTGCGGCAACGGCTTCACACAATGCGCGAAGCTGATCCGAATCACCGTGGAAGATCACCGCATCAAATGGTTGAGCGGTTATATTTTCCGCTTTCGCCAGTTGAATACGTTCGCTGACTGCCGATGGCAATGCCTTCACTAACTGACGATGCAGCGCATCATCCGGCCACAGCACCTGGCTACCCACCGCCAGCACGGCGGCGAGCTGAGTCAGCGCATCCTGTTCATCATCCGCAATACACAACACGCGCTCACGCGGCAGCAGCGTCCAGGTGTTGCGTTCACCCGTCGGCCCTGGCAACAATCGTTGTGTTCCTGCCTGCGCCAACTCGCCATATTGCGTACATAACGCCTGCAATTCTGGACGGTTTGCCGCCCATTCCCGCAGTGCATTTAGCGGCTGAGTCAATGCGGCTTTCAACTGCGCATCGACCGGATACTCCGCATCCTGACGCGCGAGCGTCACCGCCAGCGCACTTTCCGGGCGATTCGCCAGCAGACGGTAGAGATAGAGCGGACCGCCTGCTTTCGGCCCGGTACCGGACAACCCTTCGCCGCCGAACGGTTGCACCCCAACCACCGCGCCCACCATATTACGGTTAACGTACAGATTACCGACCTGGGCCGAGCCAGTGACCTGGGCAATGGTTTCATCAATACGCGTATGAACGCCAAGCGTCAGACCATAGCCGGAAGCGTTAATCTGCTCGATCAGCTCTGGGAGCTGGTTACGGTTGTAACGCACCACATGCAGCACCGGACCAAAGACCTCTTTTTGTAATTCGGCAAAGTCATCCAGTTCGATCAGCGTCGGAGCGACAAAGGTGCCGCTTTGCCATTCACGGGCATCTTCGCTGTTTTCCCGCACCGCCTGGAACACCTGACGGCCTTTACTACGCATGGTCTGAATATGACGCTCGATATTGGCTTTCGCTTCGCTATCAATCACCGGACCGATATCGGTGGTCAGGCGACCCGGATTACCCATCCGGCATTCGGCCATTGCGCCGCGCAGCATTTTCAGCGTGTGGTCGGCAATCTCATCTTGCAGGCACAGCACGCGCAGTGCCGAACAACGCTGACCTGCACTGTCGAACGCCGAGGCCAGCACATCTATTACGACTTGTTCGGTCAGTGCTGAAGAATCGACAATCATCGCGTTCATGCCGCCGGTTTCAGCGATGAGCGGAATAGGGCGACCCTGAGCGTCCAGGCGGCTGGCGATATTGCGCTGCAGTAACGTAGCGACTTCGGTTGAACCGGTAAACATCACCCCGCGCACGCGATCATCACCCGTCAGTTGCGCGCCCACGGTTTCACCCCGACCTGGCAGCAATTGCACCACGCCTGGCGGTACACCCGCTTCCAGCAAAATGGCGATCCCTTGCGCGGCAATCAGCGGCGTTTGTTCTGCCGGTTTTGCCAGCACGCTGTTACCTGCCGCCAGTGCGGCAGCGATCTGCCCGGTGAAAATAGCCAGCGGGAAGTTCCACGGACTGATACATACCACAGGCCCTAATGGACGGTGGGTTTCGTTAGCGAAATCATCCCGCACCTGTCCGGCATAGTAGTGGAGAAAATCGACCGCTTCGCGCACTTCAGCAATGGCGTTACTGAAGGTTTTTCCGGCTTCACGCACCAGAATACCAATCAGTTGCTGCATCTGGCTTTCCATTAGCACGGCAGCGCGATGCAAAATCGCCGCGCGTTCAGCCGGAGGAGTGGCAAACCAGATTGGCGCGTTATTAACCGCACTTTCCAGCGCCTGTTCTACTTCACGCGGCGTGGCTTCACGCACATAGCCCACAATATCTTTCGGTTCCGCAGGGTTAATAACGGGCGACATCTCACCAGCCGCGACCGATTGTTCCAGCATTGGCAAGGACTGCCATTTTTGCAGTGCACTATTGAGCAGGGCTGAAGAGAGCGAGGCCAGACGGTGTTCGTTAGCGAGATCCAGCCCTGCCGAGTTGTCGCGCCCGTGACCGTAAAGATCGCGCGGCAGGGGAATTTTCGGATGCGGTAATCCAGTTTGCCCTTCCTGTTGCGCCAGTTTTTCTACAGCAGTGACTGGATCGGCGACCAGTTCATCCAGTGGCAAAGAGGTGTCGGCAATACGGTTAACAAACGAGGTGTTAGCACCGTTTTCCAGCAGGCGGCGCACCAGATATGCCAGCAGCGTTTCATGTGTACCGACCGGAGCATAAATACGACACGGACGGTTAAGTTTGCCGTCGGCAACTTTCCCGGTGACCTGCTCATACAGTGGCTCGCCCATACCATGCAGGCACTGGAACTCGTACTGACCCGGGTAGTAGTTTTGACCCGCCAGTTGATAAATTGCCGCCAGCGTATGGGCGTTGTGCGTCGCGAACTGCGGGTAGATTAGATTTGGCACCGCCAGCAGCTTTTTCGCACAGGCAAGATAAGAAACGTCGGTATACACCTTGCGGGTATAAACCGGATAACCTTCAAGGCCGTCCATCTGTGCACGCTTGATTTCACTATCCCAGTACGCGCCTTTCACCAGGCGAATCATCAGACGGCGACGGCTGCGGGTGGCGAGATCAATCAGGTAATCGATCACCAACGGGCAGCGTTTTTGATAAGCCTGAATAACAAAACCGATGCCGTTCCAGCCTGCCAGTTCAGGCTCGAAACAGAGTTTTTCCAGCAGATCGAGGGAGATCTCCAGACGATCGGCCTCTTCGGCATCGATGTTAATACCAATATCGTACTGACGCGCCAGCAGGGTGAGTGATTTCAGACGCGGGTAAAGCTCTTCCATTACCCGGTCATACTGGGCGCGGCTATAACGCGGATGTAGCGCCGACAGCTTGATTGAAATGCCCGGACCTTCATAGATGCCACGACCGTTAGACGCTTTACCAATGGCGTGAATCGCCTGCTGATAGGAAACCATATACGCTTGTGCATCTGCGGCAGTCAGTGCGGCTTCGCCCAGCATATCGTAAGAGTAACGGAAACCTTTCTCTTCCAGTTTGCGGGCATTGGCTAATGCTTCCGCGATGGTTTCGCCCGTGACGAACTGCTCGCCCATCAGGCGCATCGCCATATCCACACCTTTGCGGATCAGCGGTTCACCGCTCTTACCGATAATGCGGTTCAGCGAGCGGGAGAGGCTGGCTTCGTTATGGGTGGAAACCAGTTTGCCGGTAAACAGCAGCCCCCAGGTAGCGGCATTAACAAACAGGGACGGGCTACGACCAATGTGTGACTGCCAGTTACCGTTACTGATTTTGTCGCGAATTAACGCGTCACGGGTGGCTTTGTCGGGAATACGCAACAACGCTTCCGCCAGACACATCAGCGCCACACCTTCCTGCGATGACAACGAAAACTCCTGCAATAACCCCTGAACCATACCTGCGCGACCACTGGCGTTTTTTTGATTACGCAGTTTATCGGCCAGTTGATACGCCAGTTTGTGCGCCTGTTCAGCAACTGGCTGCGGCAGGCGAGCTTGTTCCAGCAGCATAGAAACCGCTTCGGTTTCCGGGCGGCGATAGGCCGCGGTGATCGCGGCGCGGGAAACCGACTGGGGCAATATTTGCTCGGCAAAGTCGAGGAAAGGCTGGTGTGGTTCCTCTGCCGGAGTCGGTGCTTCATCGCTCTCATTGGCCGCGCCAGAAAGCAGCGCAGGTAGCTCCGGGAGAGTATCGCTGTTTTCCAGTTGTTCAAGATAAGAAAAAATCGCCTGTTTAATTAACCAGTGTGGTGTGCGATCGATACGTGTCGCGGCAGACTTAATACGCTCACGCGTCGCGTCGTCCAGCTTAACCCCCATGGTGGTGGTTCCCATGCCATTACTCCTGTTGTTCTGAAAGGTGCAACTTAACGTTATCGTGAAATATCCATGATGTTGCAACTTTGTGCAACCGTGTTAAATGTGACCTGCGTAGCAAGCTTAAAAATGAATGAAATGTTAATAAACGAAATCGATATGACAGGGATTAAAAAAATAACTCAGACTTTTTCTCTGCGGCAGTTAACATTTTTGAAAGGTGCAACCGCAAAAAATGTGAGAGAGTGCAACCTGATGAAAAATAGTGTCGCTGAGCACTAAAATTTAATGTAAATGGTGTGTTAAATCGATTGTGAATAACCAGCGCTTCCGGCAGGATACGGTCGCCCTGGTAAAACATAAACTCTGTTACCCCGTTCCGGTGGCAGATATAACGGCAAGTTTCGACATTGCCGATAATAATTTTTTGGAGACTTTAGATGGCTATTAGCACACCGATGTTGGTGACATTTTGTGTCTATATCTTTGGCATGATATTGATTGGGTTTATCGCCTGGCGATCAACGAAAAACTTCGACGACTATATTCTGGGCGGTCGTAGTCTTGGGCCATTCGTGACGGCATTATCGGCGGGTGCGTCGGATATGAGCGGCTGGCTGTTAATGGGGTTGCCAGGCGCTGTTTTTCTTTCCGGGATTTCCGAAAGCTGGATCGCCATTGGTCTGACATTAGGCGCGTGGATCAACTGGAAACTGGTGGCCGGGCGGTTGCGTGTGCATACCGAATACAACAATAACGCCTTAACATTGCCGGATTATTTCACCGGGCGCTTTGAAGATAAAAGCCGCATTTTGCGCATTATCTCCGCGCTGGTTATTTTGCTGTTCTTCACCATTTATTGCGCTTCAGGCATTGTGGCAGGCGCGCGTCTGTTTGAAAGTACCTTTGGCATGAGCTACGAAACGGCTCTGTGGGCGGGGGCTGCGGCGACGATCCTTTACACCTTTATTGGCGGTTTCCTCGCGGTGAGCTGGACTGACACTGTACAGGCCAGTCTGATGATTTTTGCCCTGATCCTGACGCCAGTTATCGTCATTATCAGTGTCGGTGGCTTTGGTGACTCGCTGGAAGTAATCAAACAAAAGAGCATTGAAAACGTGGATATGCTCAAAGGGTTGAATTTTGTCGCCATTATCTCGCTGATGGGCTGGGGGCTGGGTTACTTCGGGCAGCCGCACATCCTGGCGCGTTTTATGGCGGCAGATTCTCACCACAGCATTGTCCATGCGCGTCGTATTAGTATGACCTGGATGATCCTCTGCCTGGCAGGGGCGGTGGCTGTCGGCTTCTTTGGTATCGCTTACTTTAACGAGCACCCGGCGGTAGCAGGTGCGGTAAACCAGAACGCTGAACGCGTGTTTATTGAACTGGCGCAAATTCTGTTTAACCCGTGGATTGCCGGGATTTTGCTGTCGGCGATTCTGGCGGCGGTAATGTCAACGTTAAGTTGCCAGCTGCTGGTATGTTCCAGTGCGATTACCGAAGATTTATACAAAGCGTTTCTGCGTAAACAGGCCAGCCAGAAAGAGCTGGTGTGGGTAGGGCGAGTGATGGTGCTGGTGGTGGCGCTGGTGGCGATTGCGCTGGCGGCAAACCCGGAAAACCGCGTGCTGGGCTTAGTGAGCTACGCGTGGGCAGGCTTTGGCGCAGCGTTTGGTCCGGTGGTGCTGTTCTCGGTGATGTGGTCACGCATGACGCGCAACGGTGCGCTGGCGGGGATGATCATCGGTGCGCTGACGGTTATCGTCTGGAAACAGTTCGGCTGGCTGGGTCTGTACGAAATTATTCCGGGCTTTATCTTCGGCAGTATCGGGATTGTAGTGTTTAGTTTGCTGGGTAAAGCGCCGTCAGCGGCGATGCAAAAACGCTTTGCCGAGGCCGATGCGCACTATCATTCGGCTCCGCCGTCACGGTTGCAGGAAGGGTAAGGGAAGGCGTTTTACCGGAAATTTCACGTCATAACAGGAAGCAGGCAGAGGGCAATCAGTGATTGCCCTCTGCGTTTTTTCTCAAAATATTTTTACATCTTCTCATCATTATCACTACATTCCACTTGTATTTTTCTTCATCGTAATGATAATCGCTATCACTGCGATTTACTTTTCTTTGCATAGATTGACTCAGAAAAACGTTTAAGGGTGGGTGGCATGTTTGTTCCGTTTCTCATTATGTTGCGCGAAGGACTTGAAGCCGCGCTGATTGTCAGTTTGATTGCCAGCTATCTTAAGCGTACCCAGCGAGGCCGATGGATTGGTGTAATGTGGATTGGCGTGTTGCTTGCCGCTGCGTTGTGCCTGGGCTTGGGTATCTTCATTAACGAAACCACCGGCGAATTTCCGCAAAAAGAACAGGAACTGTTTGAAGGCATTGTGGCGGTGATCGCCGTAGTGATCCTTACCTGGATGGTTTTCTGGATGCGCAAAGTGTCGCGCAACGTCAAAGTACAACTGGAGCAGGCGGTCGATAGCGCATTGCAGCGTGGAAATCATCATGGCTGGGCGCTGGTGATGATGGTCTTTTTTGCCGTTGCAAGGGAAGGGCTGGAGTCGGTCTTTTTCCTGCTGGCGGCATTTCAACAAGATGTCGGGATCTGGCCGCCGCTGGGTGCAATGCTTGGTCTTGCTACAGCCGTGGTGCTTGGCTTCCTGCTCTACTGGGGCGGTATTCGCCTCAATCTTGGTGCATTTTTTAAATGGACCAGTCTGTTTATTCTCTTCGTCGCCGCAGGGCTGGCAGCTGGTGCCATTCGCGCATTTCATGAAGCCGGATTGTGGAACCACTTTCAGGAAATCGCCTTCGATATGAGCGCGGTGCTCTCAACTCACTCGCTGTTTGGCACACTGATGGAAGGGATTTTTGGCTATCAGGAAGCACCGAGCGTCAGCGAAGTCGCCGTCTGGTTTATTTATCTCATCCCGGCGCTGGTGGCATTTGTTCTGCCACCACGCGCAGGGGCGACTGCGTCCCGCTCCGTGTAGCAAATACGACGCAAACTCTTGCTTAGTTACAACATACTTTAAAGGGATAGTCTCGTCATGACCATTAACTTCCGCCGTAACGCATTGCAGTTGAGCGTGGCTGCGCTGTTCTCTTCTGCTTTTATGGCTAACGCCGCTGATATTCCGCAAGTCAAAGTGACCGTGACGGATAAGCAGTGCGAGCCGATGACCATTACGGTTAACGCCGGGAAAACACAGTTCATTATTCAGAACCACAGCCAGAAGGCGCTGGAGTGGGAGATCCTCAAAGGCGTGATGGTGGTGGAAGAGCGGGAAAATATCGCCCCTGGTTTTAGCCAGAAAATGACGGCGAATTTACAGCCTGGCGAATACGATATGACCTGCGGTCTGCTGACTAACCCGAAAGGGAAGTTGATCGTCAAAGGTGAAGCAACGGCGGATGCGGCGCAAAGTGATGCGCTGTTAAGTCTTGGTGGTGCAATTACTGCATATAAAGCGTATGTCATGGCGGAAACCACGCAACTGGTGACCGACACCAAAGCCTTTACCGACGCTATTAAAGCAGGCGATATCGAAAAAGCGAAAGCACTGTATGCGCCGACGCGCCAGCACTATGAGCGCATCGAACCGATTGCTGAACTGTTCTCCGATCTGGATGGCAGCATTGACGCCCGTGAAGATGATTACGAGCAAAAAGCCGCCGATCCGAAATTCACCGGTTTCCACCGTCTGGAAAAAGCATTGTTTGGCGATAACACCACCAAAGGAATGGATAAGTATGCTGACCAGCTTTATACCGATGTGGTCGATTTGCAAAAACGCATCAGTGAACTGGCTTTCCCTCCTTCAAAAGTGGTCGGCGGTGCAGCCGGACTGATTGAGGAAGTGGCAGCCAGCAAAATCAGCGGTGAAGAAGATCGCTACAGCCACACCGATCTGTGGGATTTCCAGGCTAACGTTGAAGGCTCGCAGAAAATTGTCGATCTGCTGCGTCCACAACTACAAAAAGCGAATCCGGAACTGTTGGCAAAAGTCGATGCCAACTTCAAAAAGGTCGATACCATTCTGGCGAAATACCGTACTAAAGACGGTTTTGAAAATTACGACAAACTGACCGATGCTGACCGGAATGCACTGAAAGGACCGATTACTGCGCTGGCGGAAGATCTGGCGCAACTTCGCGGTGTGCTGGGGCTGGACTAAGCGTTATGCAGTATGAAGATGAAAACGGCGTGAATGAACCGTCACGCCGACGTTTACTGAAAGGGATTGGTGCGCTGGCGCTGGCGGGAAGTTGTCCGGTCGCTCATGCACAAAAAACGCAAAGTGCGCCGGGTACGCTTTCACCGGATGCACGCAATGAGAAACAGCCGTTTTATGGTGAGCATCAGGCAGGGATCCTGACACCACAACAGGCTGCAATGATGCTGGTGGCGTTTGATGTGCTTGCCAGCGATAAAGCCGATCTTGAACGGTTGTTTCGCTTGTTGACTCAGCGTTTTGCTTTTCTGACTCAGGGCGGAGTTGCACCAGAAACGCCAAATCCGCGCCTGCCACCACTCGATTCCGGCATTCTTGGTGGCTACATTGCGCCCGATAATCTCACCATCACGTTATCGGTGGGTCACTCATTGTTTGATGAGCGCTTTGGCCTTGCGCCACAGATGCCAAAAAAGTTGCAGAAGATGACGCGTTTCCCTAACGACTCGCTGGATGCGGCGTTATGTCATGGTGATGTGTTGCTACAAATTTGCGCCAACACCCAGGACACGGTGATCCATGCGCTGCGCGATATCATCAAACACACGCCGGATTTGCTAAGCGTGCGCTGGAAGCGGGAAGGGTTTATTTCCGACCACGCAGCGCGTAGTAAAGGCAAAGAGACGCCGATAAATTTGCTGGGCTTTAAAGACGGCACCGCCAATCCCGATAGCCAGAATGCGAAGTTGATGCAAAAAGTGGTGTGGGTGACGGCAGATCAGCAGGAGCCTGCGTGGACAATCGGTGGCAGCTATCAGGCAGTGCGCTTGATTCAGTTTCGAGTGGAATTTTGGGACAGAACGCCGCTGAAAGAGCAGCAGACGATATTTGGTCGTGATAAGCAAACCGGTGCGCCGCTGGGCATGCAGCATGAGCATGATGTTCCCGATTACGCTAGCGATCCGGAAGGGAAGGTGATTGCGCTGGACAGCCATATCCGGCTGGCGAATCCCCGCACGGCGGAGAGCGAGTCCAGCCTGATGCTGCGTCGTGGCTACAGTTATTCGTTGGGCGTCACCAATTCCGGGCAACTCGATATGGGGCTACTGTTTGTCTGCTACCAACACGATCTGGAAGAGGGCTTCCTGACAGTACAAAAAAGGTTGAATGGCGAGGCGCTGGAGGAATATGTCAAACCTATCGGTGGCGGCTATTTCTTTGCGCTGCCGGGTGTGAAGGACGCGAACGATTATCTCGGAAGCGCATTATTGCGGGTTTAATGTTTTTAGGCGGATAAGGCGTTTACGCCGCACCAGGCGTTCGTGCGCTGATGCGACGCTTGCGCGTCTTATCATGCCTACAATCGGTGCGGGTCGGTAGGTTGGATAAGGCGTTCAAGCCGCATCCGGCAAGCTTTTACCAGTACTGCGAATCCTGCTGAAAGCACACAGCTTTTTTCATCACTGTCATCACTCTGTCATCTTTCCGGTAGAAACTAATGTCACTGAAATGGTGTTTTATAGTTAAATATAAGTGAATATATTGTTGCAATGAATGCGAAATCTGTTGTACTTATTAAGTAGCAGCGGAAGTTCCCGGCAGTGATAGTCAGTCACTATGGAGATCGCGGATGGTAACGTCCTGTACTGGACATGTTTTAGATAATCAGCGCGCCACCACTCGCGGAGATTTCTCCTCCGGTAGTCATCTCGTCACTTTGTATTTTCAACCTCATCCTTTCTTTTCATGTGTTACCGACGCCGTAAACGGTGCGCGTAGCCGTTTTTCGGCATTTTATCCAAAAGCAAACTATGGCTTACAAGGAAGCCAACCCTCTGATGTTCGTGCGCATAATCGCGCTGCCAACGGCGCGTGTGATGAATACAAACAACTCAAGGTGCTCTCCATGGGAAGACAAAAAGCAGTGATCAAAGCTCGTCGCGAGGCAAAACGTGTGCTGAGACGGGATTCGCGCAGCCATAAGCAGCGTGAAGAAGAATCGGTCACCTCGCTTGTGCAGATGAGCGGCGTAGAAGCCATTGGTATGGCCCGCGACAGTCGCGATACCTCGCCCATCCTCGCGCGAAATGAAGCGCAATTGCACTATCTGAAGGCTATTGAGAGTAAGCAGCTGATATTTGCCACGGGCGAAGCCGGGTGCGGAAAAACCTGGATCAGCGCAGCAAAAGCGGCAGAGGCCCTGATACATAAGGATGTCGACAGGATTATCGTTACCCGTCCAGTTCTGCAAGCCGATGAAGATCTTGGTTTCTTACCTGGTGATATCGCAGAAAAGTTTGCTCCCTATTTTCGCCCGGTCTACGACGTGCTGGTCCGTCGCTTAGGGGCTTCCTTTATGCAGTACTGCCTGCGACCGGAAATAGGGAAGGTGGAAATTGCGCCGTTCGCCTATATGCGTGGACGTACCTTTGAAAATGCAGTCGTCATTCTTGACGAGGCGCAGAATGTGACTGCCGCGCAAATGAAAATGTTTTTAACCCGCCTCGGGGAGAACGTGACGGTTATCGTCAACGGTGATATCACGCAATGCGATTTGCCTCGCGGCGTGCGCTCCGGATTAAGTGACGCGCTGGAACGTTTCGAAGAGGATGAAATGGTCGGGATCGTCCGATTCGGTAAAGAGGATTGCGTACGTTCGGCACTTTGCCAACGTACGCTACATGCATACAGTTAAGTGTATTATCGGTGCAGAGCCCGGGCGAACCGGGCTTTGTTTTGGGTGTTTATACCCGGACTAGCGTTTTTTCTGAAACCACCATTTTTATTTGTCCCTGACTGGTGAAGTGTACGCTCATCCTGTGGCTTTTTTGTAGTTGCTGATAAAGCTCATCAGGTATTGCTAAGCTCTCTGCATATTCTTGCGGCGTATATTGGTATGCTGCATGATGCTGCTGTTTTTTAAAACGCAGCTTATTGTACAATGCCCAGACGATTAACACGACGGCATTCGCCACTGCCAGCAAAAAATAGAACTGAAGTCGGCTTCTGGCCTCGCTTTGCCAGTAATAACCCGTCAGCAGATCAATGGCGAATAAGAATATGAACAAAGCAAATAATGTCCACAAGATGGTTGTGGCAACATAATCAACCAGTAAACGTACTGGCGATTGTCGGGTCGTAATAATTAGATTGTTCATATTAACCTCTCAGAATCCCACGATCGGGACTTACCCAACGAGCGCGTTGTTTTTTAGGCATCAACATGACTCGTGTAAATGATACCAATGTCGTTGCCAGGCTTAGCATCCAGAAAATAACCGGAAACCAAATAATCCAGAAAAGCGATGAAGCCAGATTGTGCTCATAGCGATTCTCAATTACCAGACTGACAATAAATTGCAGTAAACATAACGTGCACAATAATATTCCGGCAGTATGTGTCGCTGCGATATGTGTCAATTCAATATTTAACGGTACACCTGCAAGTTGGACTGCGTAAATAATGAAACCGACCAGGCAGGTAAAGGCCCATATTGTCGTCAGGCAGTATTCAAAAAACAGTGGCCACATTCGAAAGTTTTCTTTTCGCCACAACCTTGTCATATTTTTGAGGAATACTTCTGCACCGCCCTGAGCCCAGCGCAGGCGCTGTTTCCACAGCCCTTTTAACGTTTCAGGCATTAATATCCAGCACAGCGCCCGTGGCTCGTAAAAAATCGTCCACTGATTCAACTGCAGCTTCCAGCTAATATCAATATCTTCGGTGATCATATCGTCACTCCAGTAACCCACTTCTGCCAGGGCGCTGCGACGAAATGCGGCAATAACACCGGAAACGGTAAATACGTTTCCATAGATACGCTGGGTCCGCTTGATCAAACCAATAATTGAGGAATACTCGCCAACCTGAATTTTACCCACCAGGGTAGAACGTGTGCGAATACGAGGATTACCGGTTACGGCACCCACACGTGGGTTGTACAACATCGGTTCCACAATATATGCCGCTGCATCGCGGTCTAATAACGCGTCGCCATCAATGCACACCAGATATTCACTTTTCGCCGCGGCAGCTCCGGTTTTAAGCGCAATGGCTTTCCCCTGGTTTTGCGCCAGATGAATGACCCGCAGACGGGGAATTTGTGCAGCCATGTGATCCAGGATGGCACGGGTTTTGTCTGTTGAACCATCATTTACGGCAATAACTTCAATGTTCTCATAACGCTGTGCTAAAGCGGCATGTATAGTTTCCTCAACGTTTTTCTCCTCATTAAAACAGGGAATGATAATGGAGATAGATGGATTATCTTTCAACTGGGGGGCTGGTGCGTTTTCTCCCCACGGCCAGTGGCGTTCACGATAGACCCAGAAATAGACGCCGCCAATAATCCACATAATGGACATAAAAAACGGCCAGAAGAAAACGAACCTCATCATCAGTTCACCAGAGTGAAAGTACGCTACGCATAGAGGTATGCATAACACCAGACATAATATAAAAAACGATACGATGCGATTAATCATTTTTCGGATACCAGGCTGTTGAAAACTCAGGACGAATAACGTCTATTTCAGGTTGGTTATGCAGAAAATTGTCGGGATAATAACCATAATTTTTCACTCCATTCAGTTGTAATAGGCTCATCCAGTGAGCGAGTTGTTGTGAAGAAATAGCCTGATGCTGACCATTTTTCTGCCAGTTTTGTGCCTGTAATTCTAAAATTGATTTGTCTTTAGCCTGCGGGATGCTTTTCATCTGATTGGTCAATTGTGTTAACCATTGATCAGCCGATTTTTCTGTGACGCCTTCCATATAAGGCATAGCCATAATAGCGGTCCAGTCATAGCTTTTTAGGAAATCAGCATAATTCTGTGCAAACCAGGCTTCACTTTCAGGTTGTATTACCGGAAGTGCAAAAATATTTCGTGCAGTTTTAACATGTGGACCACGAATGGCTTTTACGCGCGCACTAAGTTCTAAAGTGAAGTCAGTTAACGCACGACTTTTAAAGCGGGTCCACTGTTTAAATTGCTCCGGGTTTTGTCGAATTTCGCTCAGACTCCCGCTAAAGCCAGCTTGCTGATAAGCCGCGATAGCCGCTGCACTGGCATCTTCATAATCTGAAAGCAAAGCATCATCGTGGAACAATATGCCATCAAAAGCAGCATGTCCGGCAAGATCATCATATAACATGCCAACTTGTGCTCTGACCCTGTCATCGAAAGGAGAGAGACGGCGGTATTGTTCAGGATGAATTTGTGCTTTTTTCTCCCCAGTTGGTAAGTATTTTACTCGCGTTAATGTGGGATCTAAATCCCAGCTTAATACCGGCATCCACGCATAGATGTTTACACCTGAGCGGGTACGCAATTGCCAGGCAACCCGACTAAAAATATCTGCTTTCATTGGTAGCAAACGATTTGGAAACCAGACCTCTTTAACCAGCCCATCACCATCGGGATCAGCAAATGCTTGTAAATACACGGTAGATATTTGCATATCTTTTACCCGCTGAATTAGCACATCAATATTGCGATCCATTTGCTGGCGGTTTTCGTCATAAATGTAATCAAGATCGATATGCATTACCCGTTGTAGTGGTTTTTCCTGTACGGTAATAATTTGCTGGGCAAACTCTTTTAATGAGGGATTATTGGCGATTAATACTCGCGGAATGGAATCTAATTGCGACGCATTTGCCAAACCTGATTCAAGGGTGAAGAACATGTCATAACCGAGTTTTTTTAATTCCGCGATTGCTATGCCATTCGCTTCGCCATAAGGCCAAACAAAAACGTGTGGATTTACCTCAGCCTTTGTACGCAGGTATTCCGTCATTTTTACAGCATCCAGACGAATTCTTTCCCGGTATTCTGCTGCGGTTTCATACCGTGCGTGGTCAGTAAAATATGCACGATTTACATATACAGGCAATAAGCTGCCGGTGGCATTAGCCTGAATACCGTAGTGAGAATTCCATGTATGAGAAGCGACCTCAACGAGCCGGGAACGCGCAACTTCTCGCACTTGTTGCCACGTGGCAAAATATTCTCGACTGACCATCTCATCGCCAAATTTTACTTGTTCATCCGCTGGCGTATCGACCCAACTACCGACGGGGGCCCATACAGCAGGCCACTGGAAGGCCTGAAGAATTGGGAAGACGCGGGTATAAAAACTCTGGTAGCCGTCATCAAAAGTCAGCACTACTGCTTTTTCCGGTAGCGGTTTTCCTCCTCGATGTGCTTCACGAATTTGAGCAATACTGACCGGTTGATAACCGTTCTCGCGCAGCCAGGCAAATTGTTCACGCAGTGCTGATGTCCGCACTGACATAAAACGCTGGTCGGCAGCTTCGTCTTCAACGTTATGCCATGAAATCGCCACAAAACCATTATGCGGCCACGGTTGCTCGGCGAGTAAAGATTCGCGATCCTGTGGCGGTATAAATGATGTTCTTGACTGGCTAATGCACGCAGTGAGCATAATTATACTCACCAGCATCAGGATATATTTATTTCCATTACGTAACATATTTATCCTTAAAATCTGAATGTCATATCGAATTCAACGTATAAGTTGTGTTCTCTGTCACCGTCATAAGGTCGTTTTTCCCAGCGTAGCGTTGCGCCAGCATCAATCACGTCATTCCAGCTAATACGTTGCCCGTAGCCGAGTTGGGTGACGACATCCGTGCCATAATGTTTTTGCCAGGAGGCACCAACACCTGCGCTGAAGATTTGCTCCCAGCTATTTTCATAGCTTCGCCATAACAAATGACTTGCCTCAAATGCCGGAACAATATCGAACGTTTTTATAGGGTTGTAGTATGGAGTGTCGTGTTCTGTATTTTGTTCGTAATACAGATTGGGTAGGAAATCGACAATCAAATATGGTGAAGACCAGATGCGTTCCTGACCCTCAAGTGAGACTTCCTGACGCTGGTTACTGTCGGAAAAATCAGTGAAAGCCCAGGAGACACCGTACTTACGCCGCTCATTTTGATACCAGCGAACATAAGCCTGAGCACTGTTGCCTGTAACACCATTTTTCATTGCCCGTAATGGAACGCGGTGAGAGAGGCGTTCCAGTTGCGAACCAATACGCCAGTTATCATTAAAATCATACCAGCCAGACAGGCGCGCGCCGGGTTTATGCTCATGATTGAAAACGCGTTCAGCGTACTCCGCCTCGAGCCAGATATTACGTGACCGCCACTCAACACCCGCCAGCCAGTCGCGAACAATCCCTTTTCCTTCGCTAAATTGTCCATCGGCATAACCGAATCCAGCAAAACCGCGCCAGTTATCCTTCAGCGGTGGTGAATAAACGATGGTGGTTAAGTCGACATCATGTTTACCACTATCCGGGCCTTCGGCATCAATTCCTGTTGAACCAGCTATACGAAGCTCTGCAAGATTATGTACATCAACCGCACGTTTTAAACGTACAACGCCGGGATCTTGCGGTTCACGTTCGACAACATCGTGCGTTAAGACAGCTGCCTGCTGCCATTCTTGTAACGTTAATGCTGTCCATGCTTGTTCAACCTCCAGATTAATATTACGTGGCTCGATCACTTCTGCTTTTTTTAATTCATTTTCTGCTGCACGATGCCAACCGCGGGCTTGTAACACACTCGCGTAATCAATGCGCAGTCCCTGATTTCCTGGTGCGTTATAAGCAAGCTCTCTGGCTATCATTTCAGCCTGAGGAAGATCATTACTATATTTTGCTACGGTTGAGAGAAACGAATGCCCCTGTAACCAGGTATCATTCGGGATGCTCGTAGGCGTGCCCATTAACCGAAGGAAAGGCGGCGAAGTATTAATGGTATGTTGGGTGACAGTTAGCGCGCCGGGATAATTTTCACTCTCCAGGTGGCTGTAAAAGAGATCCGCAAGTTCTTCATCGGATAAATCCGGGGCAATGGTCTCCTTGTGATAAAAGAGCTCTGTCATTATTGACTGTGCTTTTTTTGGCTGCTGTTCTTTGAGATAAGCCGACGCAACCCAATATTGCGCCCAGGGCGGAATAATTTGCCTCGTATTTTTTAAACGCTGATAGTGAGAAATAACGTCTTTATAACGATCGCGAGTTAATAACGCGCCAAGATGATCAACCTGAATACGCTGGTACTGGGCAGTGCGGTCTGAGTTATCGTGCCACAGAATTTCTAATGCAGCGTATTGGGCGAGGGCGCGATCGGCAATGGCATAACGTTCACTTTCACTGCGCGTAGGCATAAACGACAGTCTGATCAGTTCGGCATGAATATCAGCGCGAATATCTGGCGTTAAATTGGCATCGTCAATCGCGGCAGCTAGTTGATTATTACGTAATGCCTGCACGCATTCTGTGGGATATTGTTGCTTAGATGCATTTTCAGGTAATGACTCTGTCATCGCCCGTAATTCATCCTGATGACGCCCCGTCAGTTTATAGATATAGGCTTCTGCGAGTAAATTGGCTTTGTCCGGCGCTCCAGATTTAAGCTGCTTAAGTTTAACCAGCGCAGTATCATAGTGACCCGCATCTGCCAGGGTTAAAATTTGTCCCCGTTGATAATCCTTATTTTGCGGCTCCAGAGAGAGCGCCTTTTGCCACAGTGTAAGCGAGTTTTGCCATTGTTGCAGGTTACGATAAGCGACGGCGACAGCTGCATAACCACGCGCTGGTAATTGCTGATGACGGTAGCGGCTGTAAACGGTAATAACCTGTTTATCTTGCCCGGCCCATAAGGCAATTTGTAACCAGTCAGCAATTTGGTTATTACTGAGTGTTGATTTTTGTGCAAACCATGACAAAGCTGGCTGAGTATTTCCTTTGCGAGCTTCAATAATCAATGCATCATAGGCGTTATTAACAGCACTCTTCGCCGCGGGACTCGCTGCTAAAAATGCGGCAGTAAGAAGTTTCAAAGCCCATTTGGTTTTCGGGCACCTTTTTCTGCTACTTGAATACATCCTGTATTACTCCATGTATTGCCAAAATCTCTCTCTATATCTAATTACAGGTAACTGAAAAGAAAGATATTTTTGCATCTCATAATCCGTTATTAAACGCGGAAGAGACACGTGAATTGTTGATGATGAGAAGAAGAAATGATGAGCAGATTGTCCATATAAAATCCTTTTCTCGCCCGAAAATCCATTCCAATGATGAGGATCTTCAGGAATACGGCATAAATCCCAATGCCTTTTTCAAAATAAATTAGGATTAAAATAATTAAATCAGTAAATTCCGATGCATAATTTCGGATTTTTCGAAAGTCCTGATGAAAGGCAGCGCTACTGCACTCACGAATTTAATTGTTATTCCTAATGTATCTATTAATTAATGCTTTATAAGGATTTTATTATAATCCTTTATAAGTATTTGCAAGCCTGCCTTGCAGCAAAAAATGTATAAAGCATTAAAGTGATAATAATTACATTCTGCAACTATCATCATCGGTATTGTTTGTGGGTGGATTTTCATATTGACAACAGTACAGTTCTTATATCTATTAATATTTTATGCAGTTGTATTTCATTTATGACCGTAGGCAATTTTCAAACTGTATACTTAGTTTGGCTTTTCTAAGTTGTTTGATTTACTTTATTAAAACCGTCATTATCATTCAGCAAATTATTGAGGGGCGTTTGACAAGCAGTGTTGTTCAAAATGACATTGCAATTTATTATTTGTTTCGTCAGATGAGTTTGTGCGTATTAATATTTCTGGCATTGGTAAATAAAGTTAGTGAAAACACAAAACAGCGCAATTTGTTTTCCAAAAAAGTGACTTTGTGCATAACTTTGTTTTTTGTTCTTGGGGGGCCGATAGTTGCTCACATATTTTCTAGCCATTATGAGAGCTACGATTTACACATTGCCGAGTTAACCAATAAAAATGGTCAGGTGGTTTGGAAAGCCTCATATGTTACCATAATGATTTTCATGTGGTTAACCTTGCTTTCGGTTAATCTATACTTTAATGGTTTACGCTGTGATATCTGGAACGGGGTGTCGGTGATTGCTTTTTGTGCCGTGCTGTACAATATCTCTCTGTTATTTATGAGCAGGTATAGCGTGTCCATTTGGTATATTAGTCGCACTATTGAAGTAGTCAGTAAGTTAACCGTTTTGGTAATTTTTATGTGCCATATATTCAGTGCGCTACGAGTAACAAAGGACATTGCACATCGCGATCCCTTAACCAATATATTTAACAGAAATTATTTTTTTAATGAACTGACGGTTCAATCAGCATCGGCCAAAAAAACACCTTATTGCGTCATGATTATGGATATTGACCACTTCAAAAAAGTCAACGACACCTGGGGACATCCGGTTGGCGATCAAGTGATAAAGACAGTGGTGAATATCATTGGGAAAAGCATACGACCAGATGACCTTTTAGCGCGCGTTGGCGGCGAAGAGTTTGGCGTCTTGCTGACGGAGATCGATACTGAATGTGCGAAAGCTTTAGCGGAAAGGATTCGGGAAAATGTTGAACGTTTAACTGGCGATAATCCTGAATACGCCATACCACAAAAAGTGACAATTAGTATTGGCGCTGTTGTAACGCAGAAAAATGAGTTAAACCCTAAGGAGATCTATCAACTGGCTGATAACGCACTTTACGAGGCGAAAGAGACCGGGCGTAATAAGGTGGTAGTAAAAGAGGCAGAAATTCTTATCAACCGCAAGGATGATGAATGAGTCTGTCGCTAGTTGTCGACCTCCGCCTGGGGCTTCTCATCCCCCAGTGTGTGAAATATACGAAAAAAAGCTCGCACTTTCGTACGAGCTCTTCTTTAAATATGGCGGTGAGGGGGACCGCCTGAAATAAATCTGACTTAATCCAGGGGTGTTATATAATTTCATTATAAACAATGTATTACACTTTTTGTTGTCCGATATTATCTAATGTATTCTTAGTGAAGCGAGAGACTAATGGCATACTGGATGGCATACCAGAGTGACGGGAATTAGCGTATGGCAGTATTGACGGATACGAAAGCAAGACATATCAAACCTGATGACAAACCATTGCCCCATGGGGGAATTACCGGACTGACCCTTCATCCTTCTTCAGTAAAGGGGCGGGGGAAATGGGTTTTTCGTTATGTAAGTCCGGTGACACAAAAAAGACGTAATGCTGGATTGGGAACTTACCCAGAGGTCAGTATTGCTGAAGCTGCACGTACTGCCCGGATAATGCGAGAGCAACTTGCTGCAGGTGATGATCCTCTGGAGATTAAAAAGGCTGAATCTGAGAAAGTCGCTATCCCAACATTTGCCGATGCAGCCAGGCGTGTACATGCAGAACTGTCTCCTGGATGGGAAAATCCAAAGCATGTAAGGCAGTGGTTATCGACGCTTGAGAATTACGCGTTTCCTCAACTGGGAGCAAAAACGCTGGATTCGATTACGGCTGCGGACGTGGCAGAAACACTGCGTCCAGTCTGGTTAACCTTGTCAGAAACGGCAAGCCGGGTTAAACAGCGCATTCATGTTGTTATGCAGTGGGGATGGGCGCACGGTTTTTGTGTAGCAAATCCTGTTGATGTGGTTGACCATTTGCTTCCTCAGCAGACAAGAGGACGTGATGAACACCAACCCGCAATGCCCTGGAGGCAGTTACCGCTTTTTGTGGCGACCAGTGTGTATACCGATGAACCTTATAATGTTACCCGCGCACTGTTATTAATGGTGATACTTACAGCAACTCGCTCGGGCGAAGCCAGGGGAATGCGCTGGGCTGAAATTGATTTTCATAAGCGGGTATGGACTATACCTGCAGAAAGAATGAAAGCTAGGCTACAGCATCGTGTTCCTTTATCCCGGCAGGCTATTTACATTCTGGAAAATATACGTGGCCTGCATGATGAACTGGTGTTCCCTTCACCCAGAAAGCTGCAGATCCTTTCCGATATGGTGTTGACAAGTTTTCTGCGTAAAAAGAAAGCCGTCAGTGACATTCCGGGGCGAGTTGCCACGGCACATGGTTTTCGCTCAACATTCAGGGACTGGTGTAGCGAACAGGGGTATTCGCGGGATCTGGCGGAAAGGGCGCTCGCTCATACGCTGAAAAATAAGGTTGAGGCGGCATATCATCGTACTGATCTACTGGAGCAGCGTGTACCGATGATGCAGGCATGGGCGGATTATGTGATGTCTCAAATTGTGAATAAATAATAGTGAAAATGTATATTGTACGATCATGATTTGATATGTGATCGTAGCAGTAGTAATTAAGAAACCGCTTTTATGTCAAATGTATTGAGCTGATAATTATCAGATCGTCAGGAAAGCGTATTTTGATTAACAGGGGATTACTTAACAATCCCCTTTTTATAAAAAATAATTTGCCTGTTTAACTCTTCACTCCTGCTGAGACTGAATTATTCCTAGTGCGTCATAAATCAGTCTTCTGCGTAGTTTATTGTTTTTATCTGCACCATATAACATAAATATATTTTCAACTTTTTCTTCAGGTGTTCTGAGATAATGGATAAGAAAGGTTATCATTCCAACACAATGGAATAAAGTGAATCCATCAAACAGGCTTATCAGGTTTCCTTTTTTTTCCCGTGTTGTAAGTATTTTTTCGCGGGTAAGAATATTTGCCAGTTCATGGGGGGCTGATATGTTTCTGCTGTCTATAATGTCATTTATTTTACCAAGGGCTATATCAACTTCCTGTAATAGGTTATTTATCATAGCTGAGTGAATGTTATTGGTTTCATGTTCCTGACAGTTTATGAACTTATAAATCATTGAGTTATACAGAAATATTACTCTTCCTAATAAATATGTGTTTGTGTCATTTTGAAGACAGGACTCTGGGTATTCGTGATCCAGTGAAATAAGGTTAATGGACTCGCCCTGATAAGTCATAAAATAATTGATGTCATTTAATAATGCTCGGATATTTACATGATTTTTACTGAATTTTATTTTAAATGCTATCTTTAGTATAGCAAACGCGGCAATGATAAATCCAAAAGGTAATTTCTCATAGTTCAGTTTATTGATGGTGCGATGAACACTTTCAGTCTTTCCTGAAGTAAGTTGTCTCAAACAGTTAACAAATTCTGTATAGCCATTTAAGACATAATGGCATGAAGAATCTTTTAAAGAGTTTTCTATGTTTTGTAATGTGACGCCGTTGTTCAATGTATAAATGTAACCGCCAAAGACAATGTTTTCAATCTCAACGACACAATTTATTGTTTTTTGTTCAGGATAAAGATAAATATCAGAAATACTATAGTCTCGTATTGCGTCAATGGCATCCCACGATAATGCACTGTCAATTTTCAGTGTATAAAATGGTGAGTTCTCATTAGGAAAGTAATATATGTATTTGTTCAGTATATTCATTACATCTATTGGGTTGGTTAAATATAATAACTGGCATTCATATTCTGAAACTTCTCTTTCGCTTATCAGCATTTTATATAAAGTTGCCAGGGTGCTTGTTAATGAAGTTCGTCTTTCGAAAGCCAGTAATATAGTGAGATAATAACATGCAACCTGAACTTTATCTAAGTCAGAAATTATTTTTTCCTTGTCTTCATTACTTAAATAAAGCAGATGTTTACAGGTTTCTTTGCATGTGTTGATAGTTGCGATAAGTTTTGTTTTTCCTGGTGTACTGTTATTGCGAATATTACGAATGAATTCATATACGCCATCAAAGATATCTTTGAAATGCGCATTCGCTGGCGTGTATCCGGATAAACATAACTTAACGTAATTTCGCAGATATGTCCTTGCAGCATGATATATATCATCCTCATTATCCGGTATCTGAGTGAGAAAAGAATGAATATGATAGTAAAATGCCATCTCATTATCCGGGCGATATGTGTTCCTGATGTCGAGTGCGAGAATCATTGGTACAATGTCATTAAAATATTTTTGTTTTATTATTTGATGTGTTTTGTCTGTAAAAACAGAATAGTGCATTAGCTTAACATAGAGATCTTCATATCTCCTAAATATAACTTTTCGTTGTTCTTTACTCAATACTTGTTCTTTATCAATAATGTTTATTAATTCATCAAACATGTCGCCCAGTGAATGTTGATGTGAGGAAAAATTTTTAATATTTCGGATGTCACGGCTATTCTGGTTTTTAGCCAGAACACCAAAACATGAAAAGACATCATACATTATAGTGATAAAATTATACATAACATTCTCCTTTTATTGCACTATATAAAATTTTAACATTATATCATTTTGCTTTTCTGTTAACTGGTTTTCATTTTTGAATCAATATTTTCTGAACAGGGTAATAGTACACGTATTAACAGATTATGTCAGAAGGCCCCGGTGATGCCTTCTGACGATAGATTAATGTTGTATTCTATTGGTATCTGGAGACCATATGGCAACAGTTACAGTATATTCTCCCCGCTGTAATTCCTATAAAGTGTACCGTTATGATCACAGCACCTCAGATCATGAGCGTTTCCAGTGCTAATCCTGCAAACGTGTATTTCAACTGAATTACATCTACGAAACCCGAAAACCAGGCATTAAAGAGCAAATTGTTGAAATGGTTCATAACGGAGCCGGGGTTCGCGATAGCTCCAGAACGCTGAAGGTGGATATCAACACCGTCATTCTCACTTTAAAAAACGCTCACCACGTAAAGTAACCATATCTCCAGCCGCCAGTGTCGATGTGGCACTTATCTGTGAACTTGATGAACAATGGAGTTTTGTCGAAAACAAAGCTCGTCAGCAGTGGCACTGGTACGCGTATAAGACCAAAGCTGACGGTGTGCTGGCTTACACTTTTGGTCCTCGCACTGATGAAACATGCCGTGAGTTGCCGGAATTCCTGAAGCCATTCTCCGCAGGCATGATAACCAGAGACAACCGGAGCAGTTATACCAGAGAAATGCCACAGGATAAGCATCTTGTCGGCAAGATATTTACCCGGCGCATTGAGCGCAACAATCTGACACTTCGTACTCACATTAAACGACCTGTCCGGAAAACGATTTGCTTTTTACGCTCCCTGGAAATTCACGAAAAGCCATTGGTTCATTTATCGAAAACACATGTACTACTGACAGGAGTCATTACCAGGGCCTCTTTTGCTGTTTTTTTGCCATGAATGATAATGAGAATCGACAGCGATAAGGGAAAAGTAAAATAACACTAATGCTGTCGTTTTCTATCATATTGATTTTTAATTATTTATTGTCTTTTTTCTCAACCCATTTTTTTACGCAGACAAATTTACCCGGGGAATACAAACTGTAACGACAGTTCACCACACTATGGGGGATAAAATGCCAGATCAATCCGGACACTGCAGGACTCCTTCACGCATCTTACGGATGCCTGAACTGAGCCAATTGTTAGGTATATCTCGTTCGACAATTTACGAAAAAATGAATCCGTTATCGAAATACTACGATGCAACCTTCCCCAGGCCGGTACGTCTTGGTAGTGGTTCTGTGGGCTGGCGTTCATCAGCTATTGACGAATGGCTTACTTTACATACTGTACCTGCCAGATCAGCAGTCAAAGGTGTTAATGACGAAGTGAGACATACGCTTTCTTCAGATATGACCATGAGCAGATAAGTTTTTGTCATCACGTGATCACCTCAGGAGGAAAAAGAAGCATAAGAACAATTTAGCCAGAAGTTTAATTGATAAACAGAATTTCCAGCATTCATTGTTGAAAGAGCAGCTATTGTCGCTATTGTAGCGGTAATTGCTGCTATAACCGAAACGTATTACGAAAAAGGAAGCATTTATGCCTTACATCAAACCGGATATGCTGTATTCAGTATATGCATGACCATCAATGATAGGGAAGGCAATAATTAAAGCTCAATACAATAAACAAGTACCTCTGACTCTGGTTGCAATGTCAGTATTAACAGCGATGTCAATTGCCTGTCAGAATCAGGTTGACGTATGCAGTCCCGGAAATTTACGTGGGGCCGTTAATATTTACACTATGGTTCTGGAGAAAGGGAAAAGACCGGGGGAAAGGTATTAGTGAAATAATTTCTGGAGGTATTAAGAATGAGAAATATGAATGATATTTCGTGGTGAATAATACAGTCTTCACTGAATTAACCTTATCGGTTTATTAAACATCAGATCTACAAATGCTCTGTATTTCTCAGAGCATCAGGTCTGAATAGCAGCTATTTTCGCTATTGTAGCGGGATTTGCTGCTATTTTACTAACCCATTAATGAAAAGAGAGGCTTTTATGTGCTTACTTGCACCAGAAAATCCTTATCCGATATATGCACTACCACCGCTGGTGAGAAATGCAATAATTGAAACTCAAAAAAATACACAGGCACCTTTGGCTATGGTGGCAACATCCGCATTAACAGCGATCTCAATTGCCTGTCAGAATCAGATTGACGTGTGCAGACCTGGAAATTTACATGGGCCTGTTAATCTTTACTCTCTGATTCTGGCTGATTCCGGTGAAAGGAAAACGACCGTGGATAAAGTGTTTATGAAAGCATTTTATCTCAGGGATGAAGCCCTGGCGGAAGAATACGCGAAACTGGTTGAGAATTACAGTACAGAAAAGGAAATATGGGAGCAAAAACAAAAAGCGCTGGAATCAAAATTTCATAAAGAGATTCGTGCCGGTAAAGATTACAAGGCAACAGAATCAGAGCTTGAAACGCATCTGAATAAACCTCCTGTTCCGCCGCAGATACGTCGAACAATTTTTAATGAGACAACGATAGAGGGAATGTTAAAATATTACTCCGATAGCAATCGCTCTTTTGCTCTTGTATCCAGTGAAGGGGGGGTAATTTTTGACAGCCGGGCCATGAGTAAACTGGGAATTATTAACACTTTGTGGGATGGAGGTTCTCTTTTCATCGACAGGAAATCATCTCCCGGAATTAATTTGAAGGAGCCAAGACTGACGATATCGGTGATGATTCAGCCTGATGTTTACCACAAAGGTTTTTGTACGCGAAAAAAAGAAATTGTGAAAACGTCAGGACATCATGCAAGGTTTTTGATGTGTCAACCAACATCAACGCAGGGGACAAGGATAATAACCGGAGATAATTATTCATCACAGTATCAGGATTTGTTTGAAGAGAGGATCAATGAGCTTATTGATGAAAGTCTGGCGATGAGTGGTGAACGACGTTGCCTTCACTTTTCTCCTCAGGCTGCCAGAATCTGGACGGATTATTACAATGATGTGGAATCGAAGCTGGGGGGATTGGGGCCTTTAAGACATTGCCGGGAATATGCTGCTAAAAATGCAGAGTATATGGCAAGACTGGCAGGACTTATTTACCATTCGAGCGGTGAAGAGGGGGAGATTTCCCCTTACACTGCAGAAATGGCGAGAGAATTAGCAATATGGTACGGTAATGAGTATGTGCGGTTGTCTAATCCGTTAACTTTTGACAACTCTGCCCTGACCGTACCTGTGCGACTCATTCCAGAGGAGCTTGAACTTTTCAACTGGATAAAAAGCTATTGTATTGAGAAGGGGATCCTCTGTATGAAAAAAAATGACATTTTACAGCGTGGTCCGAACCGTTTCCGGAAAAAGGATAAAATCAACTGGTTACTGGATTTACTGTATGAACAAAACAGAGTTGTACCGGTTATTGAGGGAAAAACGTTGTGTGTCGCACCTAACTTTGACCTCTGAACGACTTAATCGTTGAGTACATATAGTCTCCTCTGCTACTTGCGGAGGAGACTAATGTCTTTACCATGTCAGCGTTGTATTAGAAAACTCTGGTACAGGTCAGTCAGTAAATATAACTGGTGTAACCACTATTTACTATTGGATAGAGTGTTGCTCAGGATATTGTCGGCTTTAGTCTGAGGTGAGGTGGGGCCTTCATTGTTTTCGTGTTCAATAAATAATTTAGGTTAATTAGTATTATTAGTGGAAGTTATGTGATCTGTTATGTTGTCTTGTACGCACTTAACACTGGTTACGTACCGGAACACTATTAGAGTATGTTATGGCTCTGTTACAGTTTATAGGTATGAAAAAATATAATCTTTCCTGTATGAAATAATATTCTTATGGTGTGTGGGGTATGGTCTGTATACCATCATTTTTATGGTGAAGTTAAATATCTGTAGAGGCCTTAAGCTGGGTCGCTGTTTTTACTTAATGGTACAGAAGTATTAATAGCGGTGTTGCCTGTGGCTACCCGATACTGGCTTTTGTGAATGTCAGATTACTTCCTGTAAGTGATTGAATGGTACTTCCTTAAACTCAATTCTATGAGGTGTGTTTTTACCATTGTAATTCGTACTGGTCCTCAGTTTAAGTGAGTCTTACTGTACTCTGAAATATTACCTCTTTGGAGTAATGAGGTAATACGAAACAGTTTTATCAGGTTGTCTGTGCTGCTGGTTACCTCGTTTATTAATGCCGCGGTACGGCGTTTCTCTACTCTCAGTATTTACGTAATTCTCTCTTCCTGTGAGTTTTATAAAGTAAGGACTATAAAATGTATAATGCCAATCCCAATTACAAAATGGATTTCATGATTCTGAAAGACGTGAATGAACACATGGATGGTATGTTTCAACGTTTTTCTAAACTGTTACCTTTCAGAATTGATTTTGCTTACAGGAAAGACACGCCCAGTTTCGGTCATTCCTGTAAGCACAGTATGTGTATGGAAATATACCGTTTACTTTGCGAAACCCAGACGATGTTGGCGGGATATTACTGGGTAATGGAATATACACCAGACAAAGGGCTTCATATTCATTTTGTCGGCTACCTGGATGGGCAACGTCACAAGAACTCTTATCAGATATCCAGGCAACTGGGAGATATCTGGAGGCGGATCACGGAAGGGGAGGGTTACTTTCACCTTTGCCGGGCTAAAGACAAATACCCGGTGCGTATCGATCACGTGATGCACTATAGTGATAAGTCCGCGGTAGACAACTTACGTTACGCCCTTAGCTATCTGGCTAAACAGGATCAGAAAGAACACGGTATTATTCTGGGCCGTAGCAGGCTTCCCGAAAAAAGCAACCGGGGCCGACCACGACATAACTGAATTACAGTTGTATTAGGTATTAGAATTAAGTTTCTGTAAGTTGTTGGGAGGTGCTTGAGTTAATAGGCAGAAGAGGGCGGGGCGCTTTGTCATCAGTGTAGGGGACCCGAATTTCTGCCGTGGTGCCTCAGTGGATCGGATACAGGTAACGAATATGGTTCATAAATCTGACAGTGATGAATTAGCTGCATTGAGGGCAGAAAATGCCCGTCTGGTCTCATTACTTGAAGCTCATGGGATTGAATGGCGACGTAAACCGCCGATCTCTGTGCAGCGCGTTTCTGTATTATCCACCAATGAGAAGGTTGCATTATTTCGTCGGTTGTTTCGCGGGCGTGATGATGTATGGGCACTTAGATGGGAAAGTAAAACCAGCGGCAAATCAGGGTACTCTCCTGCCTGCGCTAACGAATGGCAGGCGAGAATATGCGGTAAGCCCCGGATAAAATGTGGGGACTGCGCTCACCGTCAGTTGATTCCTGTATCTGATCTCGTCATCTACTACCATCTGGCAGGTACCCATACTGCCGGGATGTATCCGTTGCTGGAAGATGATTCCTGTTATTTTCTGGCTGTTGATTTTGATGAAGCTGAATGGCAGAAGGATGCATCCGCATTCATGCGATCCTGTGATGAGCTGGGTGTACCCGCTGCGCTGGAAATATCCCGTTCACGTCAGGGAGCGCATGTCTGGATATTTTTTGCTTCACGAGTTTCGGCCCGCGAAGCTCGCCGTCTGGGGACTGCTATTATTAGTTATACGTGTAATCGAACTCGACAGCTGCGATTGGGTTCTTATGACCGATTATTTCCTAATCAGGATACGATGCCAAAAGGGGGATTTGGTAATCTCATAGCATTACCTCTGCAAAAAAGACCGCGTGAATCGGGGGGAAGTGTTTTTGTTGATATGAATTTCCAGCCTTATTCTGATCAATGGGCTTTTCTTGCATCGGTGATCCCGATGAATGTGCAGAATATTGAACCGACGATATTACGGGCTACAGGAAGTATCCATCCTCTGGATGTGAACTTTATCAACGAAGAAGACCTGGGTACGCCATGGGAAGGGAAAAAATCATCAGGAAACAGACTGAATATTTCTATTGCAGAACCGCTGAAAATCACGCTGGCAAACCAGATCTATTTCGAAAAAGCGCAATTACCTCAGGTGCTGATTAACCGACTTATTCGGCTGGCAGCATTTCCGAACCCTGAGTTTTATAAGGCTCAGGCAATGCGTATGTCAGTCTGGAATAAGCCCCGTGTTATAGGTTGTGCGGAGAATTACCCGCAACACATTGCGTTGCCCCAGGGATGTCTGGACAGCGTATTATCTTTCCTTAGGGACAACAATATTGCTGCAGAATTAATCGATAAACGATTTGTCGGGACGGAATGTAATGCCGTTTTTATGGGAAACCTCAGAGCGGAGCAGGAAGAGGCCGTTTCGGCATTACTCCGTTATGACACTGGTGTGCTTTGTGCGCCAACGGCTTTTGGTAAGACAGTTACCGCAGCGGCAGTGATTGCCAGACGGAAAGTGAATACACTGATACTGGTACACCGGACTGAATTGCTGAAGCAGTGGCAGGAGCGTCTCGAGGTGTTTCTGCAGGTTGGTGACAATATTGGTATTATCGGGGGAGGTAAACATAAACCCTGTGGCAATATTGATATTGCGGTGGTGCAGTCCATATCCAGACACGGAGAAGTTGAACCTCTGGTCAGGAATTATGGGCAAATCATTGTGGATGAGTGCCATCATATTGGCGCGGTTTCATTTTCTGCGATTCTGAAGGAAACGAATGCCAGATATCTGCTTGGCCTGACGGCAACACCAATCCGACGGGATGGTCTGCATCCCATTATTTTTATGTACTGTGGTGCCATTCGCCATACAGCGGTCCGCCCGAAGGAAAGCCCACATAATCTGGAGGTACTAACCCGTTCCCGTTTTACATCTGGTCATTTACCATCGGATGCGAGAATCCAGGATATTTTCAGAGAAATTGCTCTGGATCATGACAGAACGGTGGCGATAGCTGAAGAAGCCATGAAAGCTTTCGGGCAGGGGCGAAAAGTTCTGGTACTGACTGAACGTACAGATCATCTGGATGAGATAGCATCAGTGATGAATTCACTGAAATTGTCCCCCTTTATTCTCCATGGACGACTATCGAAAAAAAAGCGTGCGATGCTGATATCCGGGCTGAATGCTCTTCCTCCTGATTCTCCCCGTATTTTGTTGTCAACAGGCAGACTTATTGGTGAGGGATTTGACCACCCTCCGCTGGATACGCTGATTCTTGCCATGCCTGTGTCATGGAAAGGGACATTACAGCAGTATGCGGGACGTCTACACAGAGAGCATACCGGTAAAAGCGATGTCAGGATCATTGATTTTGTGGATACCGCGTATCCAGTGCTGCTCAGAATGTGGGATAAACGCCAGCGGGGTTATAAGGCGATGGGGTACAGGATTGTGGCTGATGGTGAAGGGCTTTCATTTTAAGGAGTACTTTACCCTTTTTAAATAATTTGAGCTCCCCGGGTTGTTCGGGCAACAAAGAGTCCCAGTATACAGGCTTCAGGAATATGTTGTAGTATCAGGCTTTTCATCGCTTTAAAATGGCTACCGGCAGTAAGAACGTCATCAAAAATAACAATCCAGGGCCTGCATCCCTCCAGTAATTGTTCATTCAGTTGGTAGTTTGCCATAATCGCTTCTGGTGAGGGCCGGTTTGTTGGTAAGCGTGCAGCAAGAACCGTATTGACGGGGATGTGTTATTCAGTCGGCAGTGCTACGCGCCAGGGGAGCAGTTCGCCGACCCGGTTTATCGGCCAGTCGGCTATGACGTCAAGGACATAGCGGAGGTAGCTTTCTGGCTCCACTCCGTTCAGTTTGCACGTCCCGATCAGGCTGTACAGCAGCGCTCCCCGCTCTCCTCCATGATCCGAACCGAAGAACAGGTAGTTTTTGCGGCCCAGACTGACCATCCGCAACGCATTTTCAGCGATGTTATTGTCCGCCTCGGCCCAGCCGTCGTCAGTATAGTAAGCCAGCGCTGGCCACTGGTTCAGTACGTACGTGAACGCTTTCGCCAGTTCTGAGTGTCGCGACAGCGTTTTCACCTTTTCACGTAGCCAGCCTTCCAGGGATTTCAGTCGCCTTTGTCATCGCGGGCCGACGGCCAGGCGAAGCGGCCACGCTCCAGCCGTTTGGTCAGCAGACACAGTCCATCGCCGGTAGACCAGAGGAGCTTTACCTGACTGCCATTACGCCCACGGAAGATAAAAACGTGACCTGACATCGGATCGTCTTTCAGCGTCGTCTGCACCTTTGCCGCCAGGCCGTTGAAGCCGTTTCTCATATCGGTGATGCCAGCGACGAGCCAGATCTTTGTCCCTGATGGTAATGGGATCAACGTTTGAGCTCCCGTATCAGCAGGTTCAGGATATTTTCGCTGATGGCACCATTCAAACGGAGTGAGCCATGCCGGAACGTCACTTCACAGCTGATATTGAGTGATTCAGGTGCCGCAGCAGCTACAGGTTGTGACCGGGAGGAGGTTGTAGGAACAACATCTTCGGTATCAAGTGTTATGGGGAGCAGCTCAGGCACGCTGTTTTCTGTTGTTGAAGGAGGGCGTAGTTTTCCTTCGCGCCAGTACTGGCGCCACTTGAACAGCAAATTATCGTTGATCCCATGCTCACGAGCGAGTTGCGCTACGGAGATCTCTGGTCGATGCGATAGTTCAACCATTTTGATTTTGAACTCAACGGGATAATTAGGGCTTTTTTTACGCACTGTGGTTAATGATTTCATGGATAGTGTCCACCATATTGAAGTGCGCCCCAAAGGTTAGACACCAGACCAAAAACTGAGGATGCATGGAAAAGTTTTCATTGGAGTTCAAAAAGGTAGTATCAGAAAAGTACCTGGAGGGAGAGTTGAGTCTGAAATCTGTAGCAAGGATGTACGGTATCAGTCCCTGCACAGTAAGAAAATGGGCTTATGCCTATCGGGAACATGGGATAAGCATACTTACGGGTAAAAAAGGACGCTATTCTGCTGAGTTAAAACTCACAGTAGTAAAAGAAGTCGTGGATGACGGTTTTTCTGTTCGTGAAGTAACGGTAAAGCACGGAATACCAGCCTTTGGTACTGTATGCAACTGGCTTGAAAAATATAGAAAATATATAGCGAAGATGCTTTCATTCGAAAAAATAAAAATAGTATTCCTGTGCCGGATAAAAGCGCCATTTCAGCACCACCACTACCAACATTAACCAAAGATGAGAGAGAAGAACTTGAACAACTCAGGGTCGAGAATGCCTACTGAAAAAAGCTGAAAGCCTTGGTTCAGCAGAAAACATGCTCAACGTTCAGGAAAAAGTGAGCATTGTGAATGAACTAAGGCAGGAATGGTCATTGTCCCGATTGTTAATTGTTTCCGGGCTTTCCGGAGTACATTTTACTATCATGTCAGACGGCTTGCTGCTCCTGACCGGTATCAGTCTGCCAGAGCGCTTGTGCTGAAAATTTATCACCAGCACAAAGGCCGCTATGGTTACAGACGCATCAGGCTGGCATGTCGTAACGCGGGGGTTTTACTTAATGGTAAAACCGTCAGAAAACTGATGAAGGAACTGGGTATTAGCAGCCTGAACCGCGTTAAAAAATACCGTTCATATAAAGTAGAACAAGGACGAATTTGCGATAATCTCCTGAAACGCAATTTTGATGCAAAACGCCCCAACGAGAAGTGGGTTACAGATGTCACTGAATTTAAAGTCAATGGCAAGAAGCTGTATTTATCGCCCATCATGGATCTTTATAATGGGGAAATAATTTCCTATAACCTCGCTACTCGTCCTCAACCTTCAATGGTGCAGACTATGCTTACGGATGCGCTGAAACAGCTGTCGAAAGATGAACCCCCCATACTGCACAGCGATCAAGGTTGGCAATATCAGATGTCCCGGTGGCAACGATGATTAAAGGATAGCGGTATAGTCCAGAGTATGTCTCGTCGGGGAAATTGTCTTGATAATGCAGCAATGGAAAGCTTTTTTAGTACTTTAAAATCAGAATGTTACTATCTAAATAAATACAATAAGTTACATCATCTAAAGCAAGATATAATTGATTACATTGAATACTACAATCACCATTGCATTAAAGAGAAACTCGATGGCATGAGTCCGGTTCAATATCGACTTAAACATTTTTCATAGGATGTCCAAGATTTGGGGCGCAGATCATCAACTAGTGGACGCCTGTTATGAAGCAAAAAACATTATCCGCAGAACCCCGCAGATCATTTTCAAATAATTTTAAACTTCAAATGGTTAAACTGGCTTTGCAACCAGGAGCCTCTGTTGCCCGTATCGCCCGGGAACACGATATCAATGTTAACCTCCTGTTCAAATGGCTCAGGCTCTGGCAGAACGAAGGGCGTGTTTCGCGGGGATCTGGCTGATAGCTGGGGTTGTGGGTGTGGTCTTCCTATTGATGAAAAAAACAAGCAATTACTTGGCATATTATCTGTAACACTTTAAAACTGTTAAGAAGATCACAATTCATTATGTTTATTATTGTCTGGCCGGAGGGATATTTGTTAAAAAGTGCGCCGTGTGGTGAATCCCCCTGTGCGGTGGGGCGACTGGTGTACATAGCATTTATTATGTTATGAGCGAAGCCTACGCGGGTTCAGTGACACCGACTGAATTCACCGGGAGGCACCCGGCACCATGCAACAGACGCAAGTTAGGCTAAGCCTTATACCCCTGTAAGTTTTTTACAGGGTTTTTTTGTGCACAGAAAACTCCCAGCTAGGCTGGGGGTTCCGGAAAGCTTTCAGCTTTGAGCCAGTTATTAAAACCCCTTTTGATTTGTTAAAACACCTTGCGGTCTGGCAACTGCAAGTGTCAAACAAGAAATCAAAAGGGGGTCCCAATGGGGAACGAAAAGAGCTTAGCGCACACCCGATGGAACTGTAAATATCACATAGTTTTTTGCGCCAAAATACCGAAGACAGGTGTTCTACAGAGAGAAGCGTAGAGCAATAGGCAGTATTTTGAGAAAGCTGTGTGAGTGGAAAAGCGTACGGATTCTGGAAGCTGAATGCTGTGCAGATCATATCCATATGCTTGTGGAGATCCCGCCCAAAATGAGCGTATCCGGGTTTATGGGATATCTGAAAGGGAAAAGCAGTCTGATGCTTTACGAGCAGTTTGGTGATTTGAAATTCAAATACAGGAACAGGGAGTTCTGGTGCAGGGGGGACTACGTCGATACAGTGGGTAAGAACACGGCGAAGATACAGGATTACATAAAGCACCAGCTTGAAGAGGATAAAATGGGAGAGCAGTTATCGATTCCCTGTCCGGGCAGCCCGTTTACGGACCGTAAGTAACGAAGTTGGATGCAAATGTCAGATCGTGTGCGCCTGTTAGGGCGCGGCTGGTAAGAGAGCCTTATAGGCGCATTTGAAAAACCTCCGGCTATGCCGGAGGATATTTATTGCACGTCGTCAATTGCGGCGTGCTGGCTCTTCCATTGATATCTGCTGGATTAAATCGTCTGGCATATGTTCCTGTAAAATACGCCAGAGGTTCTCGGCGGTTCTATTCAGTCGGGTGTTCATTCGGTAAATATAAGCCTGAATGGGGACTGTCAATTTAGCAGCATCAAGGCATATCAGACGTTTGGTCTGTAGTTCATCGACGATCGACCAGATCGGTAACCAGGCAATGCCGTATCCGTTGAGCGCCATATTCTTTAATAACTCGCTCATCGAAGAGATAAATATCGTGCGCCCGGTAATACCTCCAACCTCTGCCAGATGACGATTGACCAACCTGCCCATATAAGATGTGGCGGTATAGTTGAGCAAAGGAACCTGGGGCTGAGTGATATCGAATACAGGGTGCCCCTGTGCGTCGGCGGCACATACCGGGTACAACTCAGATTCAAACAGTTTCAGGCAGCAAAAAGGCGATTGCATAAGATCTTCATCGCGAAACGAAATAATAAAGTCACTCTTGCCTTCGCGTAACGTATTTACGGCCTGGACAACATCAATGGCTTCAACATGATAGACAAATTCTCCGCCATAGGCGGTAAGTGAATGCACCAGTTTGGGTAATACGCTCAGGGATAGTGAGTGCGCGGCTGCAATTTTAATGTTGGGAACGCCGAGTAAACTCTGGCCGTTTAACTCCCCCAAATTGCATTCAAGCTGCTGTAATAAGCTGCGAGTCTGGGAATGAAAGAGCTTGCCCTCTTCGGTTAATTGTAAAGGGGTGGTCGTGCGATCGAATAAAACAACGCCGATCGCTGCCTCCAGCGCCTTAATTCGTCGGCTGAATGCGGGTTGCGAAAGATTACGCTCTTTTGCCGCCTGAGAAAAATGGCGACAGGCTTCCAGTGTCAGGAAATCGTATAACCATTTTGTCTCGATATTCTTCATTACCATGGCACCTGTATTTTCAATCCAAAGACATAATAAAACATCCCGGCAATAAAAATAATGTTCTCAATTAGCACAACCTGGCCTTTATCATTCGTTTTGTGCATAACCCCTTCATTTCCGGTATTGACGTTGATATCACATTTCGCCAAAAAAACGAAATTTTTCCGTCAGATAACCAGAATACATCATCACTATGGTGAATAAGCGGAATGTTCCATAGCTGCATCATGCGTGTCTTGCATCGCCTTGTACAACCTTGCATTTCTCATCGCCCATTTCGACTGTTAAAAAAGAGAGCAGCAGTTATTTACCGCGTATTGTCATTAACGTTTTGAGAGGCAGGTATTGTGAAAGGTTTAATTGGTGTACTCGGTGGAATGGGGCCGGCAGCTACCGTCGACCTGTTTAATAAATTTGTAACTTTTACCGCTGCACAATGTGATCAGGAACATATTCCTTTAATTATTTCTTCGATCCCGGATATTCCTGACCGTACCGATGCATTAATGCATCATGGGCGTTCACCATTACCCGTTATGCGTGATTATATGCATAAGCTGGAAGATGCCGGGGCAGAATGTATTGTTATTCCCTGTAATACCGCGCATTACTGGTTCAAAGAATTAAAAGATGCTTGTCATATTGATATATTAAGTATCGTAGAAACTACGATCAATGAAGTTCGCGCCTGTGGTAAAACCCGAATTGGCTTGTTAGCCACCAATGCCACGCTATATATGGGTTTATACCAAAAAGGAATTGAGTCGCTGGGATTTACCTGTGTCAGCCCCGATGCCGACGGTCAGAAAAAAGTGATGGAAAGTATTTATTCCTTGAAAGCTGGCAATATAGCGCACGCACAAAAGTTGATGAATGAGCAGGCTGAAATATTATTTTCCCGCGGTGCAGAAATCCTTGTTCTTGGTTGTACAGAAATTCCGGTTATTCTGGCGCAAGCCGTTAAAGAGCAGCCTTCCCGCTATATTGACTCAACGGCGTCACTCGTTCGTGCCGGAATAAAATGGTACGAAAATCGTGTCGGTAAACATTATCTTTTAACCCAATAATCATTTAAATCGCAGCCAGAAAGTTATTCGCTTTTAACTGAATTATATTTATAACGGAGAACATTATGGTTTGGCTGGAAATTATCGTAGTACTTGGTGCAATATTTTTTGGTATTCGCCAGGGGGGAATCGGTATTGGTTTATGTGGCGGGCTTGGGCTTGCCATTCTGACTCTGGGATTTGGTCTGCCTATGGGGTCGCCGCCAGTCGACGTGATCCTGATTATTATGACCGTTGTTGTGGCGGCCTCAGCCTTACAGGCCGCAGGCGGAATGGATTATCTGGTACGCGTCGCTGGTAATTTTATGCGGCGTAACCCGAAATATATCAACATAATCGCGCCGATTATCACCTGGTCTATGACCATTATGGCCGGTACTGGGTTTATTGTTTTTTCCACGCTGCCGGTGATTGCTGAAGTGGCGAAAGAGTCCGGTATCCGTCCTTCCCGCACGCTTGCCGGTTCGGTTGTCGCTTCGCAGGTTGCGATTTCCGGTTCGCCGATCAGCGCCGCAATGGCGGCTATGCTCACTATTATGGAGGTAAACGGTGTCAGTTTTATTCAAGTGATGTCGGTATGTCTTCCCACCTCTTTTGCTGCCGCGATGGTCGCCGCTTTTATTGCTTCCCGACAGGGATGTGAGTTGCAGGATGACGAGGTCTACCTTGAGCGCCTGCAAAAAGGACTGGTGCAAAAATACGAGAATAATAGCAGCATCAAGCCAGGTGCGACGCTCTCCGTCGGATTGTTCCTGCTGGCGACGGTCGCTATTGTTATTCTTGCTGCCTTCCCCCAACTGCGTCCGGGTTTTGATATCGGTAAACCGATGGAAACACGCGATATCATTATTATCTGTATGCTCTCTGCCGCCTGCCTGATGGTGGTGCTGTGTAAGACGGCGACCGATGCCATTATTCTCACCTCCACATTCCGTGCGGGGATGAGTTCGCTGGCGGTAATTCTCGGCATTGTAACCTTAGGCACCACTTTTATTGATGCGCATTTAACTGAGATTAAAGATATTGCTGGTGATATTTTGCAGGCGTATCCGATGTTGTTGGCGCTGGTTCTTTTTGGCACTTGCGCGCTGCTCTACTCGCAAGGTGCGACCACGCCGTTAATTATCCCGCTTGCCGTCGCGCTTGACGTGCCCACCTGGGCAATTCTGGCGTCCTATGTGGCCGTCACCGGAGTATTTGTACTGCCAACGTATCCAACATCACTGGCTGCCATGGAATTTGATACTACCGGCACAACTCGTGTAGGCAAATATGTGCTGAATCATCCATTTATGCTGCCTGGGTTGGGGGGAATTATTGCTGGAGTGGCATTAGGCTTTGTGATTGCGCCAATGATTATTTAGCACTATCAAACATCAGTATCGATGGTTTATACACAATAAAGACAGATATGGCGGAATATAGTCTGTCTGTAAGCGCCAACAAAGAATAGGGGAATTCCGCCATGTCTGAACATCTTCACAATATGGTATTAAGTGTTGTCGTTTAATGATTTATTTCTTGGTTATGTTGTGTATTAGCTGCATCTATCGCTTTTTGATACCTGAGGTGTACTGGCAATAGCGGACACTACCATTTGTTCTTTTTTTAAGCAGTCATCTGATGATATTTTTCCCTGAAGGCTGCCGAGGAGATATTCCCCAGACGAGAGTGACGACGCTGACGATTGTAGAAAATCTCAATGTATTCCCGTATTACTGAGATGGCTTCATCCCGGTTATTAAAACGATAGTGGCTCAGGCTCTCATTTTTCAGCGTTCCCCAGAAGCTTTCCATCGGAGCGTTGTCGTAACAGTTACCTTTACGCGACATTGATGTTTTCAGACCAAACTGCTCCTGTATGACCCGGTAATCGTATGCGCAGTACTGTGAACCTCGATCAGAGTGATGGATTAGCCCGGCAGGTGGGCGCTGGCTCCTGAGCGCCATAAACAGGGCTTTACCTGTCAGCTCTTTTGTCATGTGCTCTCCCATGGCGTAGCCGACAATTTCGCACGTATAAACATCTTTGATGCCAGCGAGGTACAACCATCCCTCCTGTGTGGCAACATACGTCAGGTCCGCCACCCAGACCTGATTTGGTGCTGTAGGAGCGAACGTCTGGTTCAGCAGATTTGGCGCAACTGGCAGATTGTGGTTCGAGTTCGTAGTCGCTCTGAACTTGCGTTTCTGCTTACAGCGTAGCCTTAGCTCCTTACGAAGACGTGCCAGTCGGTCACGACCAACGATGATGCCATTCTCTGCCAGCTCCGTCTGGAGCCGCCGGGTTCCATATGTTTCGCGAGTGCGGATATGTGCCACCTTAATCTCCAGTTTTAGCCGCTCATCACTTTAGTTTTCTGTCTGAGGGTTCATGCTGTACCCAGTTGTAGGTGATGACTCCAACTTACTGATAGTGTTTTATGTTCAGATAATGCCCGATGACCTTGT
>OJTN01000017.1_pt1 | contig 108489 bp, 101 predicted proteins | sample 1599741 | NCBI WGS metagenome assembly OJTN01 (sample SAMN04436820, study PRJEB24849) | human gut metagenome | biome: human gut; feature: NICU; material: stool | host: Homo sapiens | place: USA: Saint Louis, MO | collected 2011-05-19
ATAAGTGTAATAATCAGCAAGCGAGAGATCCCCGCCCCGTCAGCCTTTTCTGCATATCGATCCGCTTTACCCATGGTAAATGCAGTCATAGCAAAGAAACCAATCACCAACATCTGCATTAAAACAGCAATAGGCATACCTATTCCCATTGCAACTTCCGGTGATTGTTTTGTCATTACTGCAAAAGCAACTGCTGCAATGGTGCCTAAAGTCACATCTGGTGGTTGAGCTCCGGCATTAGGTACAAGCCCTAACCATGCAAGTTCTAAGGTAGCACCTGCAATTAATCCTACTTGCATATCTCCCATAATCAGGCCGACAACGGGCCCTGTAATTAATGGTCGATGGATATTTAATGCCACGTCGTACTTATCGATACCGCAAAAGAAGGCCCATAAAGCCACTAAAGAAGCTTCAAAAATCATAAATTATCCTCAAACCTGCCTATAGCAGGTTTTCTTGATCAGGAAATAATCAGGCTGATGCGAGTGTTAGTACATCAACAGGAGTTTGATCTGGTGTGTTTTGGACTGTGCAAGTAACCCCTTTTTCGATAAGACGCTTAAAAGCACTAAGATCTTTTTCATCGATAGAGACTGTTTTCGCAATTTGACGTTTACCTTCATGAAAATGCATATTGCCAACATTACAATGAGTAATAGGCACGCCACCTTCAACTAAACGGGCTACATCAGTTGGGTTATTACACAGAACAAAAATTTTCTGACGAGGAGATGCTTTGCTAATAACATCAATAGTTTTTTGAATAGAGAAAAAGCGAACCGCATATTCGCCGCCAGCAGATGCTTTCATTCCCGCCTGCATAAATGCAGCATTGGGACCTTCAGCAGCATCATCATTAGCGACTAAAATTAGGTTTGCTTCCGTATGTTTACCCCATGTAATGCGGATTTGTCCATGAAGTAAACGTTCATCAATGCGGGTCCAGACAATATTAGGTGTGTTCATAACTAGCTCTCTTATTATATTTTATTAATTTAAAGCAGACTGTGTGTCTTCTGTTTTAAGTGAGAACGGATAAATTGTGACGCCTTGTACAACTCGATTGATTTCTCCGGTTGGAGATGGATTATCAGGCGTATTCCCTAGTGCAATAGAACTGTGAAATGCAAATGATTGCGCCAACATCAAATAAGGGAACAATAGCGCCACATCTGAACAGTTCTCTAACGCTGGAATATAAACAAAACTCTCTGGTGAAAAAGTTTTATCATTTCGTGCGGTGATCGCGATCACCTTGCCTGATGCATTATCGTGAATAACCTCTCGTAATAAATCTGTCTCGTATTGACGTGTATAAGGATCATTAGAGAAAAACATCACCACAAGGGTTTCTTTATTTACGATGGATTTAGGCCCGTGTCGAAAGCCTAATGGGGTATCAAAATTGGCTACGACTTTACCCGCCGTCAGCTCTAACATTTTTAATGCGGCTTCTTGTGCTAGCCCTTGTAATCCTCCGCTACCAAGATAAATAACGCGTTTGAATTTTCCTGCGTATTGATGGCGGATAATTTTATTTGCTTTGTCAAATTGCGCTTTGTAATCACTAAAAAACGGCGCAATAGCATCAGTAAATACACTATCGCCTAAAAAGATAGTGACCGCCGCCATCATCATTGAAGAAAAACTTGATGTCATTGCTAATGAGCGATCGTTTGACTCTTCCGGCATTAATAACGCCAATGCCTTATGACTATTTTGGCAATATTGATAAAGCTGGCCCTGAGGGTTACAGGTTAAAACTAAGTGGTAACATTGCGATAAGCACTTCTTTGCAATATCTAACGCAGCCACACTTTCGGGGCTATTCCCTGAACGAGCAAAAGAAATCAGTAATGTAGGGATATCTTCGGCTAAATATTCTTGAGGATCAGCGACTAAATCCGTTGTGGCAATAGCATCAACACGACGTTTTATAGCTCCCGTCAAAATAGGTGCTAACGCTCTACCGGCAAACGCGGATGTTCCAGCTCCCGTAAGAATTATTCTGCTATTTGATGCCTCCAATGCTTTTTCTAAAAAAGACTCAATATCAGCACGTTTTTCTCGAATTGATAGCCATGTTTTTTTCCAGCACTCTGGTTGCTGGTCAATTTCTTTCGCTGTCCAAAATGCGTTTAACTGCTCAAGTTCAGCGGTTTGATAGCTTAAATATTCCATGGTTTCCCTCAATTAATGGACATTGCACGCATCGGCATAAACCGACAACACATCACGAATTTTCGCAATAACAAATGACTCAGGCGTACCCGCAATTTTCCCCTCTCTAAACTGGGTAAATTGATAAGGCAAATATTGGCTAAGTAAGGGAAGTGGAATAGGCTTAACAGATAAATTATCCATTAATGTGTCAATAGCAGTATTAATCTCGGCATCAGGCCAATAATAACGAATACGATCACTAAAACTATAAACACGAGCAAAGGCGAGTTGACGTTCATCACCGTGATAATATTTTTGCCAAAAATTAGGCTCACGGCACATCAATTGTTCCATTTTTTCACGTAATCGAGAGCACTTTTCAAGAGGAAATAATGTTTCTTCAATGGCGCAAAGAGCATATAAACCTTCACGCATAGCAAATGTTAGCGCCGGCCCAACTTTTAAAATAGCAAAGTGATCATGGACGAGTTGCTGATAAGCTTGATTGGTTTGATAATCTGTAGAGTGAGCTTCAAAAACCAGATGAGAATAGTCATTTACTACTTGGCTTAACGCTTGTGCTTTTTCAGATTGATAATCAATAATACCGGTATGATCAAATTCAACCCCAGGCTGTACAACTAAACCTATAACACGAGTCCAACACTCTCCCACACCAGCGTCATAAAATGCTTGGCGATGGCACGCTAATGTTTTACGGGCAGCATCAGGTGAAGTCACCTCAACGGTATCAAGCTCTTCAGCAGCACCACCAGGAACGGGGACTTCTGTGCCAACAACATAAACAATATCACTAAAACCAAATGTCTTTTTGGCGGTATTTTCTGCAATAACAGCAAGACGAGCTGCACGCGATGCCACGATTTCATCTGTTAAAGGAATAGGATCATCTGCACAAGACATACTGCAATCAAGATGGATTTTTTTAAATCCCGCGGCAACATAATGTGCAATAAGTACATCCGCATTTGCCATCGCTTCTTCAGCATTAAGATGCTGCCAGCGATTAGGCCCTAAATGGTCACCACCAAGGATAAGCTTTTCGACAGGAAAACCGACATTTTCCGCTTTCTCAATAACATATTGGTAGAAATCAGCGGGAGTCATACCTGTATAACCACCAAACTGATCAACCTGATTAGAGGTGGCTTCAATCAGCAGAAAGGAATCATCGTCCAGCGCTTGTAATAAAGCAGCTTCTATTACTAAAGGGTGGGCAGAACAAACAGAATAAATACCATTCTGTTTGCCTGATTTATGCTGCTGAACAATCTTTTCTAAAGGATGCATGTAAATACTAACTCCATAATCAACACCGGCGGTGTTGCTAATGGAGTTAGCAAATTACGCTGTCTTATCGTCCACAATGATAACGTCGATTTTATGATCTTTCAGTTCCTGAACATACTCATCAGGAATACCTGAATCCGTCACTAACACATCAATATCACCAAACTCTCTGATCATATGACAGCTGCGTTTACCGAATTTCGTAGAATCTGCAACCGCAATAATCGTTTCTGAGATATCACACATTAAACGGTTAAGACTGGCTTCCTGTTCATTGTGAGTAGTGATACCAACACGTAAATCAAATCCGTCAACACCAAGAAAAACCTTATCGAAACGGTAATTTCTTAGACTATTTTCAGCTTGTGAGCCAGAAAAAGACAATGCACTTTTTCGCAATACACCACCTGTCATTAAAACCTCAACACCTGTGGTATTTGCTAACTCCATTGCGACATCCAGACCGTTAGTCATGACGACTACATTTTCGCGCGACTTTAAATGTGTCGCGATTTCGCGTGTAGTTGTCCCCGAGTCAAGAATGACGGTGTCTCCATCCTTTATCAGCGTTGCGGCAGCTTTCCCGATTAATGTTTTAATGCCCGCATTTTGTCCACGTTTTTCATGGATACTCAGTTCAGCAATAAAGCCTGTATTAGGAATTGCTGCGCCATGAGAGCGAACGATATAGCCATTTTTCTCAAGAAAACTTAGATCGCTGCGGATAGTGACACTTGAGACTTTAAATAATTCAGCGAGATCTTCGACTCTGGTTTTGCCCTGTTGGTTAACCATATCGAGGATTTCCATACGCCTCTCAACTGCCGCTTTCACTTTCGTCTCCTTACGAAACCAAAAGATTTACTTTCGATTGATTTCGAATGTAGTTTACTACGCCAAATTTAACCGACAACGCAAAAAAACAAAACTTTTGATCTCTTTCACAAAGTTTCGATTTCACTGTCGATTGCTTACGATTATTTTCGTGTCATGTCAATGATAGCCTTGAGGGCATCAGTTTCCAATAAATAAAATGATATAAGGTAATGTCACTCTTATGATTACACCATATATAGCTATATAAAATGCCATGAAATAGAGTTAATAGCGAAATATTTCACAAAAATCAGATTAAAAATTCAAAATGATTATTTATTTTCGAAAAATAAAAGAGTCATATCGCTCAAATAATCAAAAGAACACGAAATTATCGCCATGAGAACATCGTTAAATTGAAAATTATTGTGTTATATACTTATCAATAAACTTTCATTTACTTTCGATATTCTATATTTGTGATTTTAATCTCTTTTGTTTTGTAAAAATTTACGTAATGTAACAGGATAAAAAATAAACTCAGGAAATAAATAATGGCATCAAATCAACCTGCTTTATTTCATATGATGGCAAAGCCGACAAGCTACCACTGTAATATTAAATGTGAATATTGCTTTTATCTGGAAAAAGAAAATATTTTTCAAGATGAGACAAAAGAAACAGGCCATACAGTGATGCCTGATGGTGTACTTCGTCGTTATATTAAAGACTATATTCAGTCACACAGTGGCGATCAGGTTGATTTTGCTTGGCAAGGTGGTGAACCAACGCTTGCAGGATTAGCCTTCTTTGAAAAAGTGGTCAAATACCAAAAGCAATTTGCTAACGGCAAGACAATTACCAATAGTGTACAAACCAATGCGATTGCCATTAATCGCCAATGGGCACAATTCTTTGCTGATAACCACTTTCTATTAGGCGTTTCAATTGATGGCATTGAAGCCGTTCACGATAAATATCGTATTTCAGTCAATGGTAGCCCAACATTTGAACGCGTAAAACGCGCCATCAATTTACTAAATGAGTATGGTGTTGAATTTAATACATTAACCGTTGTAAATGATCAAAACTGGAATAAAGGAAAAGAGACTTATCAAGCTTTAAAAAATTTAGGTTCAACTTTTTTTCAATTTATTCCCATAGTCGAAGTGGATAGACGTTTCCCACACACTCATGGCGGACATTATGCTCCCGGTCCTAACGCACAATTAGCGGCTTTCTCTGTTCCCGCTGAAGGTTACGGAAAATTTATGACCGATATATTCAATGAATGGATACGCCAAGGTGATGTAGGAAAAATATACATTCGCTTATTTGATAGCTTATTAGGGACATGGATGGGATATCCTGCATCAACATGTATTCAATCTAAAACTTGTGGTCAAGCATTAATTATTGAAGCCAATGGTGATGTTTACTCTTGTGATCACTATGTTTATCCCGCTAATAATTTAGGCAACATACAACTAACAAGTCTTACACAGCTTGCAACATCAAAAACACAGCAACGCTTTGGTCAAAATAAATACGATAAACAAACCAACCTTTGCAAACAGTGTGAAGTGCAAAGCTTATGTTATGGCGGTTGTCCTAAACATCGCATTATTGCGATAGAAGGCGAAAAATATCGCCACAATTATCTATGTCACTCTTATAAAAAAATATTTCATCACACGGCAATCGGCATGCAATTAATGCGTCAAGCGATAGCTCGTGGAGGCCTTGCCAGTGATGCACTTGGGGCGATGCAAAAAAACTATCTCAAGTGACTCTTATTTTATTTTATTTCATTTTATTTATTTTGGAGACAATCTGTGACCTTACCTTTTGTTAAAAAAAGCATACTCGCGGGGATCATTGCCACGTCATGTTTAAGCCTTCCAATATCAGCCCATGCTGGTGGCACACCTGAAAAACCGAATGTACTGTTAATCGTAATGGATGATTTAGGCACAGGACAACTTGATTTTGTACTGGATACCTTAGATGTAGATGCGTTAGCTCAGCGACCAACACCTCCTCGTTATAAAGGTGATATCAATAAAATGATAGAAGCCGCACGTATTGCGATGCCTAATGTCAGTGATATGGCAGAAAACGGTGCAAAAATGACTAATGCATTTGTAGCTCATCCCGTTTGTGGCCCTTCTCGTGCAGGTATCTTTACAGGACGCTCGCCCGCCAGTTTTGGTACTTACAGCAATGATGATGCCATTTTAGGTATACCCCAAGATATCAAATTGTTACCTTCACTTTTCCAAGAAAATGGCTATGCCACTGCCAGCATTGGTAAATGGCATAATGCAAAAGTTATCCGTAAACCGAAAATAAATGAAAATAAACAAACCCGTGATTATCACGACAATATGATCTCAACCCCTGAAGCGGGTTATGCTCCTCATGAGCGGGGCTTTGATTACGCCTTTAGTTATTATGCATCAGGTGTTGCCTTATGGAATTCGCCTGCATTTTGGCGTAATGGTGTCAATGTTCCTGCTCCGGGTTACACCACCCATCTATTAACGGATGAAACACTAAAATTTATTGATGAACATAAAGATAAACCTTTTTTTATCAATCTTTCTTATAGCGTTCCACACATACCGTTAGAGCAAGCATCTCCTGCTAAGTATATGGATAAATTTGATACAGGGAATGTGGAGGCAGATAAATATTTTGCCGCCTTAAATGCAGCAGATGAAGGTATTGGACAAATCATTGCGAAATTAAAAGAAAATGGTGAGCTAGAAAATACATTAATTTTTTTCTTATCTGATAATGGTGCAGTTAATGAATCCCCCATGCCCATGAATGCCATGGATAGAGGCTTTAAGGGCCAGATGTTTAATGGTGGAGTTAGAGTACCTTTTATTGCTTATCAACCCGGAACTATTCCCGCGGGAACAAAAAGCGATGCGATGATCTCCGCACTTGATATTTTGCCAACCGCGTTACAAGTCGCTGATATTCAAATTCCTGATAGCCTGCAAGTAGAAGGTAAAAACATTATGCCATTGCTTAAAGGTGAAACAACGCGTTCGCCTCATGCTTATCTGTATTGGGCTGGCCCCGGCACTAAACATTATAGTGAAGAAAACCAAGAGTTTTGGCATGGTTATCACCAATGGATCACCTATCAACGTCAAACGCCTCCAGTAAACCCTAACTTAGAGAAACTGTCTAAAGGTGCTTGGGCAGTGCGTGATGGTGAATGGGCGCTCTATTTTTATGATGATGGTAAAAATCAACCACAGCTTTTTAACGATAACACCGATCCTGGCGAATCAATCGATTTGGCAAAACAAAATCCACAAAAAGTGGCTGAACTAAAAAATGCGTATTACCAGTGGATCAAAGATAAACCTAAACCTGTTATTTGGGGGCAAGATCACTATCAAATACTAGTAGATTCAGCCAAACCTTAAACTCAACTTCCGTTTTGTTTCGCAAGGATGCGTCTTTTTTCTGAGATACGAAAATGGTTATTGAAATTGCATCTAAACCACGGCCTAAACTGCCTTATGAGCACCCTGATGTAAAAATTTATCAACGCTTATTTAAAGAAAACATAATCCGGCGATTAGTCAGAAAATCGGCTTATCACCGTCATGATAATGCTATTGCTGATTTTTTTAAGGATGAGACACACTCTCTTTTTTCGCTCTGTGAAAGACTTACTCAGTATATTACAGAAGCTTTTCATCACTATCAGGTTTGGGGTTATTCCCATGCCTATTACCCCGGTAGTCCTGGCCAACAAACCGTCAGAACCGATGCACTAGAAGGGGTTAGTCGAGTACTTCCTTTACTTGCCGCATGGACAGTAAATAGCAAAAAAAGCACATTACTAGGTTTAAACCAGCAAATTTACCATTTACCCTCAATGATAAAACAAAGCTTTATTCATGGAACAGATCCTCTTCATAAAGGCTATTGGGGAAAACTTGAAAATTACGATCAACGAATTTGTGAGGCATCTGATCTCGCTCTTACTCTTTGGATCAGCCGTGAATGGGTTTGGGATACGTTATCTTCGGAGATCAAACAGCAAATAATTAACTGGTTTGAACAAGTTAATCACTGCGAAATTGTTGATAATAACTGGCATTTTTTCCCACTAACCGTCCAATTTGTTATTAAAGCACTGACAGGTAAAGATACCATTGCCCATTGGCGTTATGAAAGATTAAAAGAATTTTATGTCGGTGATGGATGGTTTCGTGATGGGGCAAAAGGTAATTATGATTACTACAATGCGTGGGGATTTTATTATTCTCTTTATTGGCTAGCGCAAATTGATCCACAATTTGATCATGATTTTATTACTCAATCCCTGAATAATTTTAATCAACACTACCTTTATTTTATCACCCCAAAAGGTATTCCTTTTTTTGGTCGTAGTGCTTGTTATCGTCTTGCTGTTTCTGCGCCATTACTCGCAGGCGTTGATTTACAATGCCCTTTTGTCAAAGTTGGAGAGGCTAAACGGGCTTTTGAAAGTAGCTTACGTTATTTTATTTCTCAAGGTGCACTCAAAAATGGCGCTCCCACTCAAGGGCTATTTAATCATGATGCTCGTTTAGTTGATAATTACAGTGGTCCAGCAAGCTCTTTTTGGTCATTACGGGCTGTCATTATCGCTCTTTATTGTGCTGATCGTATTAATTTATGGCAAGCACCATCACTTCCTTTACCTATCGAAAAAAATGACTTTCGTTTCGAAATACCCGCTATCCAAGCATCAATTATCGGGGTGAAAGCAACACAAGAAGTCAGTGTTATTTTTCGAGAGGATTATACACAACAACAATCACCTTTAACTCGCCGTTTAGAAAAACAAACGCGAGTACAAAAAATCACAGAAACTGTAATTGGACAATCAAGACGCCCTAAAAACAACCTATTACGCAAAGGAGTCACCAGTTACAGTTCTAAAATGACACATTTCTTCTGACTTACTTTCATTTGCTTTCGGTGCGAAGGGAATAAAAATGTGATTTAGATCTTTTACCTTTCTATTTCTTTCGTTTATTATTAATCGTAATTAAACGAAAGATGAGAGGCAAACATGTATCTGGTTTCTACTCGTAATATGCTCAATAAAGCACAGCATGAAAACTATGCTGTGCCCGCTTTTAACATTCATAACTTGGAAACTATCCAAGTGGTAATGGAAACTGCGGCTGAAATGGCATCACCTGTGATCTTAGCAGGCACACCTAGCACGTTTGCTTATGCTGGTAGTGATTATTTAATTTCGATTTGCCAGCAAGCGGCTGAACAATATCGCATCCCAGTAGCACTACATTTAGATCATCATGAAAATATTCCTGATATTTGCAATAAGGTGATTTCGGGGGTGCGATCAGCCATGATCGATGCTTCTCATTTTCCTTTTGAAGAAAACATTCGCCTGGTTAAAGAGGTCGTCAATTTCTGTCATTATTGGGATTGCACCGTAGAAGCTGAATTAGGTCGTCTTGGTGGGCAAGAAGATGATTTAATCGTTGATGCGAAAGATGCGCTATTTACCGATCCTGATTCAGCAGTACAATTTATCAAAGCCACGGGAATTGACTCATTAGCGGTGGCGATTGGTACAGCACATGGTATGTATAAACATGAACCACATCTTGATTTTGATCGTCTACATGCCATCCGCCAAAAAACAGAGATCCCTTTAGTACTACATGGCGCGTCAGGTATTCCTGATACTGATGTACGTCATTGTATCGACTTAGGTATTTGCAAAGTTAACGTAGCAACCGAACTTAAAATTGCTTTCTCTAACGCAATTAAGCAGTACTTTTTAGATAATCCTGATGCCAGTGATCCTCGCCATTATCTAGTGCCAGGTAAAGCGGCGATGAAAGCGGTGGTTGCAGATAAAATTCGCGTCTGTAAAAGTGATGGGAAACTGTGAAAATAAATAGAACTGTCGCCATTATTGGCGAATGTATGATAGAGCTAAGTGGCCAACCTTTTTTGCCACAACAACAGCGTTTTGGGGGCGATACATTAAATACAGCACTGTATTTAGCGCGCCTCATTCCTACATTACATCCGCAATATATAACAGGTTTAGGCACTGATAATTACAGTGCCTTAATGCAAAAAGCATGGGAAAAAGAGGGGATCAACTGCCAGTCAGTGATCACCATTCCCGAAAAACTTCCCGGTTTATATGCCATTGAAATTGATACTTGTGGTGAGCGTAGCTTCCATTATTGGCGTAGTGATGCCGCTGCACGTTATATTGCAACGGACAACCGTTTTGCAACACATCTAGATACCTTGCCCGACGATAGTGTTATCTATCTTAGTGGTATTTCACTGGCCATTTTAACGCCGAAAGGAAAAGAAGCGTTAATCACGCAATTAATCCGCCTTAAACAGCGAGGGCTCACCTTAATTGTCGATTCAAACTTTCGGCCTCGTTTATGGGATCTAATACCTCATGCGCAAGAGTGGTTCGAAAAACTATATCGACTCAGTGATATCGCTTTAGTCACCGGAGATGATGAACAAGCTCTCTGGCAACAACCCAGCCTTACTGAGCAAAAAATTGTCGAACGCCTTCATCAATGGGGCAATAAAAACGTCATTGTTAAACTAGGAGCAAAAGGGGCTTTCTGGTCTGATGGTGAAAATACCGGTTATATCTGCCCCAAACCGATACAGCATGTCATAGACACTACAGCAGCCGGGGATTCTTTTAATGCTGGTTTTATTGCTGCATGGCTACAAAACTACCCTTTGCCTACATGTTGTTTATGGGGAAATACATTAGCAGGATTAGTTATCCAACATCATGGCGCCATTATTCCCCATAACATCACTGATTCATTCTATTCACTCATCAAGGATAACCATGAGACAGTCAATTGTTGATACACTTTCAGTACTGAAAGTGATCCCCGTGATCCAAATTAATCGCGCCGAAGATGCAATTTGGCTGGGTGAAATACTAACCCAAAATCAATTACCTATTGCTGAAATTACCTTTCGTACTCCAGCAGCCGCCAAAGCAATAAAGCTGATGAGAGAACACTTTCCTGAGCTTATTCTTTGTGCGGGTACCGTATTAACAGCGCAACAAGCTGATATAGCAAAAGAAGCGGGTGCAAGCTTTGTTATTTCTCCCGGTTATAATCCAAAAACCGTCGATTATTGCCTTCATAATGGCATTGATATTGTGCCTGGAATAAATAACCCAAGCCAAATTGAAGTTGCTCTTGAGCGGGGTTTAACCTTGCTAAAATTTTTCCCAGCAGAAGCTTCTGGTGGAGTAAAAATGCTAAAAGCAATGGCGGCACCTTACTCTCAAGTTCAATTTATGCCTACTGGAGGAATTAGTCTAAACAATGTTAGTGATTACCTCGCTATCGGGCAAGTTATCGCATGTGGTGGCAGTTGGATTGCTACTACTGAGGCAATTGATAATCAAGACAAACAGACTATTGCTCGCAATATTCAAAATATCCATTCATTACTTAAGAATAAAGGATAAACAAAATGAAACAGGTTGCCGTTTTATTGGCTGATGGTTTTGAAGAAGGTGAAGCGGTTGTTTTTATTGATATCATGCGTCGCCTTGATATTCATGTAGATGTACTTTCTTGCATGGATACACTGGTGTTAAACACCTATTTTAACACTAAGATCAGTGCTGATTACCTATTAACCGAAAAATTCACACACAGTTATGACGCAGTAATGATGCCGGGTGGTCCTAAAGGTACAGATCGTCTATGTGCAAATTCACTCGTGATTGATTTTATTAAACGCCATATTGCACAAGACAAATACATTTGTGCTCTATGCTCTTCCGGTGCAAAAGTATTAGCAGCACATCATCTTCTTGAAGGTCGTTATTACAGCACTGGTGATAAACTTGCTGATAAATATGATGATGGTCATTATCTTGACCAAGATGTTGTTGTTGATGGGAAATTTATCAGTGCCAAAGGATTAGGTGTTAGCTTTGAATTTGCCTTTACGGTAGCTAAATATTTGCTCAGTGACAATGTAGAAAAAGTAGATTGGCAAGCTAATCACATTTACTTTAAACATTGGCCGTTGTCTTACCTTGACTAAATATTAAATAACTAAGCCCTCTTTTTAAACCGCCGTTAATAACAGAGCGGTTTATTAGAGGGCTTTCATTTCTTATCAAAAAAAAGAGTTAGAAACGATACAGACTAAATGGTTTGGCATCTAATACAGGTTTTTTGCCTAATAATAAATCTGCTGTAATTTCTGCTGATACAGGGCTTTCTGTCATTCCCCAACCTGTTGCAGTATTAATAACTAGACCTGGATACTCTTTAACATCAGAGATAATTGGGTTTTCATCTGGTGCAATCGCCATCGCACCACTCCACTGATCAATTAACGTTGATTCTTTAAATGCTGGGAACTCTTTTTTCAGTTTTTCCAGTGAGGCATTTAATTCTGGCAGATCAGGCAGAGCGGTCATATCACGATATTTTTCAAATGGCGACTCTTCATTAAGATCCCAATGTGTTGATTGCATAAAGGAATTAATCAACTGCTCATTTAACGAAATATGTACTGGGAAATCAGGTAAAGCCAGCAGAGGTAAATATTTATAGCCGTAAGTAAATGATTCTTTTACTACCGGAGCAACAATGACACGAGGAGAAGTTGCATACGTTCCATCCGCTTGCTCACGGAAGAAAATTCCGCCGGGTAAAGCAACGTTTCCACCTGGCGCATTTGGTGCTGCGCTAATTAATTGCTGTGATTGATAAGCAGGTAATGTTGGTACATCAACATTTAGGTTCTGCATAAATAAACGTGACCAAACACCACCGGCGACAACAACACGAGAGGTTTTAATTGGTCCTTTTTCTGTTACAACATCAGAGATAACACCAGCTTGCGTTTCTAAACCACGGGCTGCACAGTTTGTGAAAATTTTGATACCCATTTTTTTGGCATATTCTGCCATCACAAAAGTCGCAACTTCAGGATCGAAGCTTCCTGAGTCTTCTTCGAAACCAGCAATTTTCCAATCAGTGGTAGCGCCACGTAAACGCTGTTTTAACTCAGCGCCTTCAATCATTTTTGTTCTAAATGGAATGTCTGAGCCAACATCTTTGCTTTTAGCATCAATCCATTTTCTTACGTTTTCTAAATCTTCTTCATCTAAAGGAACTTCTACACGACCTTGTGTACGATAAGTGGTATCAATACCAACTTTAGCGTTCATTTCACGCCAGCGGTGCTTCCCGAGGTGATGTAATAAGAAGGTTTCATCTGGCATTTTATAGCTAATAGCTTGACCATAGAATCGAGATGATTGTTCGCCGGCAATATTTCCTTTTTCAACGATTGTGACAGATAAGCCACGCTCAGCAAGGTTAATCGCGGTCATGATACCTAAAATACCCGCACCAATTACAACAACATCATCTTGTTTCGGTAATGGACCGCCAGTTCCCTCAACAAAACCATGTCTCGGCGTACCAGGAACAAAACGCCCTTCTCGCGTTAACATAGGTGTTAAAATCCCAGCGCCTGCAGCAACAGCAACCACTGTGCCACCAAGAATAAATTTTCTTCTACTTATTGCCATTTCGAAACAATTCCTTTCATGCAGTGAATAATTATCATTATATAATCACGGCATTTTATTCTATTTGTAACGCAATAGTAAACCAGTTGTGATTATTTTTTTGGTGAATAGTATATGAATGAGCTAATATATTCAAAATGTAAGCAATTGATTCAAGATGTTAATATTTAAGGCATTATTGGATTAAAATAATTTTTTTAATAAAAAATTTAATATTTTCATTAGGTTTATATAAATCAAGTTCATAATAACTGATAGAAAAATAACCATTGATACAAAATTTTTCACTAAAAAAGCTATTATCATGGCGTTTTTTATCATAGCGGTGTTAATATAATTTCATCTATTAACGCACTTTTTGATCAAAGAATATTCAGGCAGATAAATAACGTTGGAATAATGTTAATCTTTTCCTCTATTTTAGAGATGCGTATTGATGCTTATTTCAATAGTGTGTTGTTCTTTCAGACTAGATATTTATATAATTCAAATTGCTTAAAAAATAACGCCCTACCCATCATCAAAATTAATTATCTATTAAGTACTGCTATCCCATTATTTAACAACTATAAATCAATCGGTTAGCCTCAAACACGGTGAGTAAATGCAAAATCAAGTCGCACAATCAATGAAAAACAGTATCAAGGTATACTTGGTAAACTCATTTACTCGTGATCATTGCGGTGGCAACCCTGCCGGAGTCGTCCTCAATCCTCCCAAGCTAACGACAGAACAAAAAATAGCCATTGCTCAACAAGTTGGATTTTCTGAAACGGCATTTGTCTATTCGGGTGATGACACTGATTTTAAAGTGGATTTTTTTACTGCTGAAGGAGAAGTTGATTTTTGTGGGCATGCAACATTAGCGGTTTTTTTCACTCTGTCATCGCTTAAGTTACTCAAACCTGGCGATTATAGCCAAAAAACCAAGGCAGGAATTTTAACCGTTACCATTAATCACGATAATATTGTGATGGAACAAACGCTTCCTATTACCCGTAAGGGGCCTTGTATTAACGATGTCGCAAAGGCGCTGGGCATTCTACCTGAAGTGATAGAAAAGACAGATTTACCAATAGAGATTGTCTCAACAGGATTAAACGATATTTTTGTTCCCGTACAATTTGGCTATTTAGATGCCTTACAGCCTGACTATCAAGCTATCGCTGCTTTAAGCCATAAATTTGATACTATCGGCTTTCATATCTTTGAACTTAGTCATGATCAAAATATTACTGCCCACTGCCGAAACTTTGCACCACGCTATGGCATTAACGAAGAATCAGCCACAGGTAGCTCGAGCGGTGCTTTAGGGTGTTATCTTGTTCATCACCTTTTGCCAAACAAAAGGCAATTTTTGTTCGAACAAGGTAGAGCAATGCAATGCTCTTCTTTAATTGACGTATTTATTGATTCGACAGCAAAAAACGTCACTCGCGTTCAAGTTGGTGGAAAAGCGACATTGATTGGTACAAAAATAATTGAGATCTAAAAATACTATATTTAATAAGTGGCGTTGAACCGATGATTATTTATCATTTGGCAACGCCACTATTACGAATCAAAACAAGTTGATAGAGCAAAACGTCACAATTTAACAGGTGATAGTCACTGTGTTGCTCTTAATTAAACAGTGAAAGCCGAAGCACTAAAGCAACGAGTGTAACAATGAGCACAGGGATAGTCATGATGATCCCTGTTTTGAAATAATATCCCCATGTGATCGTCATATTTTTTTGTGATAAAACATGTAGCCACAATAATGTTGCCAAGCTACCTATTGGTGTAATTTTTGGCCCCAAATCAGCACCAATCACATTGGCATAAATCATCGCTTGTTGAATTACCCCTGTCGCGTCACTTCCTTCAATGGATAGAGCACCAATTAATACCGTTGGCATATTATTCATTATTGATGATAAAAAGGCGGTAATAAATCCCGTACCAATTGTTGCTATCCATAACCCTTTATCAGCAAGGTAATTAAGTATTTCAGAAAGATAATCAGTTAATCCTGCATTTCTTAAACCATAAACCACCAAGTACATACCTAAAGAGAAAATGACGATTTGCCACGGTGCGCCACGCAACACTTTTTTAGTATTAATCGTACGGCCTTTGGCTGCAATTATCCAAAGAATTAAAGCGCCAATTGCCGCTATTGCACTAACAGGAATACCTAATGGCTCTAAAATAAAAAAACCAATGAGCAATAACAACAATACAAGCCAACCTGCTTTAAACGTAGTCATATCCTTAATAGCTAAAGCTGGCTCACTCAGCTTTTTAACATCATATTGGTTAGGAATATCTTTACGGAAAAACCAATGTAGCATCACAAGCGTTGCAACAATTCCCGCAATATCGACTGGCACCATAATTGATGCATATTCAGTAAATCCAATATTAAAGAAGTCCGCAGAAACGATATTCACGAGGTTCGAAACAATCAGCGGCAAGCTCGCTGTGTCTGCGATAAACCCAGCAGCCATAACAAAGGCTAATGTCGTACCTTTGTTGAAACCAAGTGCAAGTAACATCGCAATCACAATAGGCGTTAGTATCAATGCTGCACCATCATTAGCAAATAAAGCAGCAACCATTGCACCAAGTAGCACGATATAACTGAATAGTAATCTTCCGTTCCCACCACCCCACTTGGCAACATGTAATGCCGCCCATTCAAAAAAGCCACTTTCATCTAAAAGTAGGCTAATAATAATTACTGCAACAAATGTCGCTGTGGCATTCCACACAATGTTCCAAACAGTCGGAATATCTTGAAAACTGATCACACCAAAAAGGAGTGCCAATATAGCGCCGGCTGTTGCACTCCAACCAATACCCAACCCTTTCGGCTGCCAGATAACCAAGGTGATCGTTAAAACAAAAATTAATGCAGCAATAAACATAACAACCTCGTTTAAAAGGTGCATTCACACACACCCAATCATATATGTTTTTTCGAATATATTTAGTTAAATTTTTTACACAGAACAACGATGACTAGACTCTTTTTTCTCTAGGATCTTGAGTAAATCTGCAACTCTATTTTTCTCTGTGGTGTAAGTTATATCAATGATACTTTTCACCCACGGCAATAATGCAGGAGATAATCGATAATGAACCCATTTGCCTTGCTTCGAATCGAGCAAAAGACCCGACTCTCTCAGCATAGCTAAGTGTCGAGATGTCTTGGGTTGCGATAAATTTAACGCAGTATAGATATCACAAACACATAGCTCACCAGATGCTTTTAAAAGCAATACGATATCTAGTCTGGTTTGATCACCTAAAATTTTAAACAGTTGTAATGGTTTCATGTATCCCCCTTTACGATCTTTAGCTTAAAAATACCCCCATCAAACACATACGTCAAATCATATATGAGTTATACATTATTGTGGCATAATCTCGCTATCTATTATGCCTATAATAAATACTTATTATGAGTTCTATTTAAATGAATTATTAATTTAATTAAATATTGATAGGAAGATCATAGAGTTCAAATAAGAAAATCAAAATAAGATACGTTATTTATCATAATTTCACTGCCACATCCAACCTATTAAAAATAAAAAGTTCAACTTAAATTATTTAAATGAAACCTACTATTAAAATAACATCAAATTAAAAAAGTCATTTTTGTATTGTAATTATCTTTTTATGTCAATATTAATAAACTATCGATTTACAGCTCTTAGGTAAAAGTGATAATAGTAACCTCATTACCTAACATGTTAATTTTGATATTTTATGGGATTAGATATTGTCATGTTTAAAGATCAATTTACACCACAACAAAAAATGGATATTTGCACTTTTGAAGAAGGTGATCCGACGGAAAACCCTTGGGTTAAAAGGAAAACTGCCCAAATACACATTGAAATTGTCCCCCATAATCCTAATTGGCTTATACAATTTAATGAACAAAAATCGTTAATTCAGAATGCATTGTCAGATATAGCATTATCAATTGAGCACATAGGATCTACTGCGGTTGCAGGATTGGCTGCTAAGCCAATAATCGATATCGATTTAATTATAGAAAATCCTAAAGATGAATCATCTTATATTCCTCAATTAGAAGCATTGGGCTATGAACTCATTATTCGTGAGCCTTCATGGTATCAGCACCGTATGCTTAAACTGAGTAATCCGATGGTTAACTTACATGTATTTGGAAAAAATTGTCCCGAACATTGGCGTCACCTATTATTCAAGCAATGGTTAACAACACATCCTGAAGATTTAGCCAATTATGAGGCGATTAAACAGCTTGCTAAGCATAATGTAAAGACGACTCAAGATTATAACCTGAAAAAACAGAGCATTGTACGTGCAATTTATCAGAAGATTTTTACCTCATTGATTGGCGACTAATAACCCGTTATCAGTGCACAGTGCGCTATTGATGTTCTGTATATCAATTTTTTAGACCGTCTTTATAGGTTTCCTAAGGTGTCCAAAAACTATTTTTATGGTTCGTATAAATCGTTATAGCTAACATGTGCAAAAGTCATTTCACTTATGCACGTGCTGTTCTCGAAAATATCTATCTTACATATCCACACTAGTGACTCGGTTACCTCAATTCCAATGCCAACTTGTTGATGACTAACTATTTACTCATCATAATTAAGCCCCAACTCACCGTTAAAGGGCTTTAATATGATGATATATCTGTTACTTATATAGTGTGAAATATTCAGGAGTTACTAAGAATGGAACCATACCGTATTGCATTAATTGGTTTACTGATACATCTGATAATTTAAAAGTCAGTGGTTTATTGCCAAATTTAATTCTGCTTATTAATACTGGATCATTTTTAGATGTATCTCCTGTAAATGTCACGCCTAACGCAACTACCTTATCCATTTTCACGTTACCGGGTATAAGAATAATGCTGATACTAAAATCCATCTTTTGATGTGAATTTTTTTCTGCTTGCTTGATCCTTTTAATTACCCCTTCTGAAGCATAAACCCCCGCCAATATCTCTTTGTAAGAGAAGACCATTAGATCCGTATCAACAGTATTTTGGCCGTCTTCAACCTTGCCAACACCAACAGGTATTGAGAAATGGGCGAATGAATTAAGTTTTTGCTTATAACATTCAACATATTCCGCATCTCTGAAAATCTCAGGAACTTTATTTTTTAATTCTATCAATGACTTAGACTCTTTCCTTGAGTCTTCAAAATCATTACATGAAGAGACTTCGAAATTAATATCTCCTTTAACAATACTTTGCTCACTAGACAATAAGTTATCTGTATTTATTTTCGTTTCTAAATCAACCTTACAGCCAACTAATAAGGAAGATATAACGGCAACCATAAATATTTTTTTCATCAAAAAGCCCTTATGATAATTAAACAAAAATTTACAATTCTATTTAACCATCACAAGGGCTTATAGCAAGCAAAAAATAAAGAAGAGGATTTTATTAAAGATAAGTGCTCTAAATCTTGTTAATTTAATTATATTTATATGGCAATATAAAACTATCAAAATAAGAGTATCTAATTACACGTCTTATTTAATAAATATAAAACCCACACTTACCACATCTAAGTTAACACTCTATTTTTAATTCTTTCTTTTAAAGAATATCGGATAGTAAAATAAACTCACTTTAAGAAAGTCTTAATTAGACATATTAAAAATATATATTCTTTTAATATTAAACAAATAAACAGAAGGTGTATTATATAATATTGTTTTATTATTTATCCTCTAAAAAGGAATAATTTTATGAAAAAAGTATTACTTAGCCTTACTATGTTGGCTATAATATCAACGCCGGTATTGGCTAAATCCCCTGTAGCTAACTTAAAAATCAACGGTGATATTAAGCCACCAACTTGTACTATTAATGGGGCGACACAAAGTGATGTTCTTTTTGATTATGGAAGAATAAGCCCATCACTTATCCCTCAATCGAAAATTTACTCTTACTCTGGCATTGTAGCTCATAATGTCGTTACGGTTGAATGCGATGCAAAAATATATTTAACCTTTGTTGCGTCTGATACTTATGGTGACACGGAGTTAAGTGTTAATAATACATCAGGCTGGTTTCATTTAGTTGATAAAGCAAATCCTGAAAATACAGTTGGAGCGGCTGATTTCATATGGAGTGATGCTACGGTCGATGGTAAGCCAGCTTTTATTTCACGGGCAAACGATGTTGCAATTACAGGAAAAATCTACACCAACGTCTTATACAAAGGACCAACTAATGGTTGGACATCAGAAAAACAATCAGGCGTTGATAAAAATGCCCTGGCTCTAATTCCTGGTCAAGTTTTCCAATCAAATTTCAGGCATGGTAATTCAAATGGTACCTTTATTTTATCTAAAGATGAATTAAGTAAAAAAGGAATAGATTTATCTAATGGTTTAGATTTTATCGGGGAGGCTGTTCTCACTTTTAACTTTGGTGTCTAATTTTTAGAATAATTGATAATCACAATATGAAGATTTATTATATTGTGATTATCTTTTTATATTAATATGAATGAATGTTATTTATGCTATCCTAGCTTTCTTCCTCTTCTTTCCGTCTGCATTTTTTTCCGCTTTCTGTGCTTCTTCTATCTCACGCATTTTCACGAGAATAGAACCGTTCTCTATAACTGCAGAGTCATCCCAAATAAGTGACTATTTATTAACGTCGAGTGGCGTTTCAATACTGTTATCAACACAGCCCAATTTAATTGACAGAGAAAAGTAAAACTACGTTACGTTATGGAGAATGTATGCAAAGAGAAAGGAGTTTCCAAGACCATAAAAAAGCAACACATTTTTAGATTAGCCAGAGCATGTCTATGAAGAGTGGGTTAGAAGTGAAAAATGGTAATGCTAATTTGACCCGTTACTTGACCCGCATATCTCGCAGATTTTTTTAAAAAATCGCATAAGTTATTGAGCCCTACAGGATTCAATATAAAGACGTATGATATTGATTATAAACATCTTAATTTCATTCAATTTTGTATCATGCCCCCAATTATGCCCCCTTTTTATTTTGTGACTCAAAGGTTAAGAGGTTCAGGCTTCAGTTTTTCCAAAGCCACCAGCATTGCGAAAATATCACCGTTACCATAATTTATTGCATATAACGAAACACCAACCAGAAATAACCCTCACCGTAATCTCACCGCGTTTTTCACGACTCCGTTTCAAACGGAACGATAGCAACCGAAAAGTATTTTTCATCTGACAAGTGTAACTCTTAAAGAGTTCTAGTTAATTTGCGCACCTCAATATGAGGCGTACAAAATAGAATAGGTAGGCTGGTGGGCTTATTCGAACTGCCCCGATATTTTCGGGTTAGCTGAACTGGTCATCTTAAAGAGGGTCAGTTAAAGGTAGGTAACTAATTGTGGGTTAGTTTAAAGAGGGGAAATAGCCTGTTTAGATTTCCCGACTTCAAATCGGTTTATTGATACTAAGTTTTACTAAGCAGTAACTATCTGCGCCCCTGTTAGCTGATAACCATTAAACCATTCATAGCGACCTGTGGCGGTTACTTTGTTTCCTTTCTGGCAGGTCATAAGCTCCAGCGCGTTAATATCGAATGCCACTATCTTTAATGGGTACGGGCTACGCTTGTCACTCTCAGCCTGAATAGTCATCGTGGCCATAACTTTACCTGTCGCTGTGTTAACTCGTTCAGGGGCTTTTATTACTGTTCCTGACGTGGTGATTTTGATTAACTTTGCTTTTCTCATTTTTAGTTTATTCATCTTGATACCATCACAATATAAGCCATCGACTAAAATAAAATGCTAATGGGACTCTGGAAGATCGGATAATAATTCCAACTGATAGGGGTGATCTAAACGTCAATTTATCCATGATGATACGGGATTATCCCGTATGTAGATATAACCTGTTGATTATGCTTAATTCCGGTAAATCGACGGAATCAAAATACAACTGATTGATAATACTTAATTCTGTCACAAAAACAGGATTAACGCTCATTGGTCATCGTTTCAGTGACCAATGGCAATAGGCAGTAACTTATTGATATTTATTCAGAGTGCTTATTTGCACTGTGGTTACTTTTACCTCGTAGCCATTATTGGAATATTGCCAGCCAGTGACGAGCCACCGATTTCAGAGCCTCACGCCCCCTTAATTTCAAGGCGACCTATTATCTTTTTGGTGCTGGCTTCGTCCATTGGTAGGTAGGTGCTGTCATTCTTCGTCTGTGACGTTCTTTAGCCTGTATTGTCTGCGCTACACCTGTCCTAATGGCTAACCTATCGCGTCCATTGAGTGATTGCCCTTGCTGGTGGGCTAACTCCATCATAACGGCTTCTATTGCTTCACGTTGTAACATGGTTTACCTCAAAGGGATGATCATTTCCGCCATACCTTGATTGTGCTGAATTGGGACAATCAAAGGTTATCAATCCACTAGCGTAAAATATGCCGTTTTGCTGGCAACCAAAGTGGCAACCGTCAAAATGGCAACCACGTTAGCAGATTGAAATACGCTATTTCCGCACGAGCCCAAAGTGACGGCCTTGGAATAATCAAACAGTTACCGATGCGGGCAATATCATTTTGCTGCGTACCATTCTGCGTACTTTTACACAACATCATGATTTTATTTGATTATAGCGAAATGCGAGAATTAAACACATACCTACTGCGTACCTATTTTATTTTGGACGGGGATTATAAATTTCTTTGGCGTGATGACAAGTTTTGACAAGTTTTCGACCACAACAATTAACAACATTTACTTTGTTCTCATGTCAGGTTTTGTCAGGTTCCCATGTCTGGTTTTTTCTGGTTCTGATGTTAACAATTGTCAACATTTAGCGGGTAAAGTATCCAATAAAATATAGCCTTTTCGGTGGATACCTTAGTGGATACCTCACGTTTGAAAGTCAACGGATCATCATAGTACCACTATGTTTATGTGGTTAGCTGTATTGGCTAATATTTAGCTACTTTAGCTAAAATCACTAATTTGTGGTTTTGATACCAAGGATAGCATTTCAACTGTTACCCTTTCCGACTATGGCGATAATCACCACAGTACAGCACTCATTTTTGAGCTTTGCTATGTATTCAATCAGTTACAAGGCGCAAGAATACGCTTTGCTTGTTTTACAGTAAGTTACCTTAACTTTAAGTTATGGACTTATTCGTTAAATCCACTAGCAATGATACATTTTCTAATCTGTATAACAGTGTTATACACTGATATAATAAGCGCTCACTGAGTTAATAACGGACTATTATCATGAGTAAATCTAATCTTATTGCCTTTCGTCTCCCAGCTGAACTACAAACCCTGTTTAATGAGGCTATATCGAACTCTGGTAGCGATAAAACAGCATGGATAGTCTCCGCTATCAAAGAGAAGTTAAACCGTCCAGACAGCAATCCTGACGCTCGCATACTGTCGCTGGTGGAACGCCTAGAATCGTCTGTCGCATCTTTAATTGCTGGTAAGGCAGATATCCCACCGTATACCTATAATGAGTCTGCTGTTGTTTCTGTGGTTAATTCTGTACTGTCTGAGGGTGTAACCAATGGGCGCATTATTGCTGCACGGATTAACGAGGCAGGCTATCAAACTAAGGCAGGCAAAGCGTGGGATAAAGATATCTATTCTGCATGGAGGCGCCACAAGGATATAGTAAATAAATTGAATTATTTGCAGGACTAAAGCCGCTATTGATTTTAACGTATAAAATTTGTTATCACCGAATTTTGCTATCTATAATAACGGACAATTTAAACTATATTTTTGTCCGTTAAGAACTAAAAGAATTATATTATTATGATAAATTATTCATTAACCTTGAAAACTCACTCATGCATATATGTATATTTTTTACCCGTTCTTCGGCGGTGCTATTGTAATCATTCGGGTGTACCTTATCAGTGAGTATATATAACTCAACATGTTCCAAATTTTTTGTCACTTTATCTTTTATTTCAATAAAATTACTTCCATTATTTAATTTTGTCGAAACTACTACATGATATTTTAAATTATCAGAAAAAAAACCATTCTTTTTTTCTTTAGTTATCCCATCATTGAAAGTTAAACTCGTTCCTTTTAACTTATCTATTTTTTTATTCCACGTATCACAAAATGAAAAAACATCATTTCTAGACCATCCAAAATCAAGCTTTAAGTCTATGATATCGCGATTTATTTTATCATTCATAATTAATATATCTGGGAAAAATCGTATATTTGCTGCTGATGAAAACAACTGCTGGTCTACGAAATATTGATTACTATCAGGTAAATTTTTTGATAAATAATCAGCAAATAGATCTTCAAAAATACCCGAGACAGAATGACTACGCCCACGAAACACTCTCTTGTTTTCAACATATGTTTCTCTTGAGTTTTGATAGGCATATATCAAATTCTCTATAATGTCTTCTGGTGACTCATTTTTATTTTTTAATTTATTTATTAGCATTTCTATTCTCAAATTAGTTTTATCATTACAGCTACTCCCAACATATACTGAAGTTATCAGCTATCTAATCATAATACTAAGTGGATAGTAAAGCCTTAGCAAATCTTAGCATTGAATGCGCAATTTACCTTAAGAAAACTTAGGATCTAGGTATTAGAAAAACGTTAGGATTTGTTAGGATTTAATGTCTATATTTGTCGCTATCAGCCTCTATTTACAACCTTTCTAACGTGTCCGAAAACTTATTGCTAGCGCGCCTGAAAATCATTAAAGTTTATTTGATTTGGGTTGGCTTATGATTGGGCTGATTGTTCTTTTTCCTTATCCAATAGATTTTTTAATCCTGAGATATTGTTATTATCGAATCCCATTGAATTAAACGGAATAACGCCCTGATGTTTTTCTAAATGATCATTTACTGAACTTAGCCATGTAGAATTACAACTTATTCTCTTGGTCAGACTCCATATTAAAAATATGATACCTGCCATTCTTGATAGTTCAGGGCTTTTTGGAGACAAGCGCGAGGCTGTTAAATCAATATTATCTAACACCTCGATGCTAATTTTTGAGTCTGAAAAATCGGTATTCCATAAACGCGCATGGTGGGCACACCTGTTTCTAACTGTATTAAGGTGCTCTAATGCTGTTTTCAGTCCATCTCTTACATTTGCTGAGTTAGGCTTTAGAAAGCCAAGCGATTTACAAATTTGATGTTTGTATTTATCTTCAAGCATTCCGTAGAAGCGAGACATTGTACCGAAATCCCAAATATCAACGATAGCCCATATAGGAATATCCCCATACTTATCTAAATTCCATCGTATACAATCTTTATCACTATTTCGCTCTATTAAAGAATCTAACTTTTCTAGCCATGTATCATGTCGGTAGTGATGTCTGTATTGGATGATATTCTTATCTTTGTATGCCGTAGGGGATACTTTACCTAGTTCGTAAGCTATTTTTGCTTTAAGATAAGTTTCAATTCGTTCTATTCCATAAAAAATAGAACTTCTTAGTTTTACATCAAATAAATAGTGTGCGTATACCGTTGTAAAGGTTGTACCCTCAAGGAATGTTTCTTCACGTCTGGCTTCATCGGGTGCTACTGGTGGGATTAACTTTAACTTACGGAATGGATACCAATACCCAGATAGCCTGTAATATCCAATATTCATTATTTTCTTTACCGCCTGCTCAGGAGGTAGATCCTCAAAACTCATTCCTCGTTTTTCTAGCTTTTTTATTTGGTCAAAATACGTTAGATGAGGTTTTAGAGGGTGCATAGCAGCATGGAAAATTATCAGATAGTAGATAAAAGAAAGCCCCAAACGTATCGCAAACCAGATTTCTCCGTTCTACGTAGAGGTTATGAGGGGCACTGTTGGGATAAATAATACTGAATATATTTATCTTGTCTAGGGGCTAATCATTATGAGCTTGTAATTACCTGTCTATTTTTTTAACGTAAACACAATATATATAGCTATAACCAAGTTATTTACACATACATATAGCGATTTAGCTATTTGTGCTGTTGCTTTTTTTAGCTTCTCAATGATTGCTTGCCTCACAAACTCCTCATGATTGCCCCTGTTACTCTATCGGCTCTTATGTGAATGTTGATGGATTGTTCACACGTCACAATTAGGCGCATTGTCGGTACATCATAAAAATAATGGTTGGTTTCTTTTTGGTTGTTTTTTGCATATTTCCTTCCACGCGCGTACTGTTCACGAAAGTATGAAGGCTAACTCTTCAATTCTTCATGAATATACTTAGTTAAATTAGGTAGCGTTTCCTCGACCGCTTTTTTCAAGAACTCTTTTTTAGCTGTTGGTCGTTTAAATTTCTGCTTAACTTTCGGATCATGCACATAAACGGCATAGCTGGCGGAGTAACCAATACGTCCCGTTATTTTTGTACCATTAACAGTAACATCCCTAAACTGACTATTAATCAATGTTGATGTATCGATAGGCGTATAAATTGCGGATTGTGCTCCAGCATCGAAAAGAAACCGTTGCATAGCCCGTGATACTCGTTGATCTACATGCTGGCAATATTGTAGAAATGATTGATTGCGACCTTTCCTTTTAGATACTTTTATCTTTATCATTATGTACCCTTCAATACTATAAAGGGCAGAAATCTGCCCTATTATGGTTTTTATCCACGCTTTTAATTACCAACTTCTTACTTTTTCCAAAGCACCACCGCTACGCATTTCGTTACCAAGTACGTCATAAACCGTACCTCTCACCATTTGCTGTATTTGTTGTGCTTCCTTTTGAGTGATGCCATTAGGTGCTTGAACTTGGAATGTAAAATGCATATCACCCATGCTAACACCATTACCACCTTTACCCATTTGTCGATTGCTAATAACTCGACCATTATCACCCGGTATCATATACTGATTACCGTTCGATGCTTTGAATATCTCAGGCTTACCACCTTCACCCACTCGATACATAGAGCCAGCATTTACGGGTCCACCATTTTTACGAGCACCAGCAACCAACCCCATCGTTTTACTAGCTGCCATAGCCGCCGTATATGATGATGTTCCCGTTGCTACTGCTGCGCCTAATGTGGCTATTGATGCGCTTAATGCCGCTGGTGCCCATGCCGCTTGTGCTGCCGCAGCCTGAGCCAATGCAGATGCTTGAGCGGCTGTCGCCATACTTTCACCCATAATCATATTCTTAACTTGTTGCATACCCATTTGGACCAGAGCGCCAACGGCTTGGTCTACGATGGTTAAGGCGACATTACGGAAAGCATCGTTAATGGATTGTGTTTGAGTTAATAGCCCTGTGAGTACGTTAGTAGAGCGCTGTCCTAATGCGTCCAACCCATCAGCTAAGAATTGATTGGCTTGGCTTTGATTGCGCCATATCTCCCATTGAGCATTTAACCGGTCTTGCTCATATTGAGTATTAGCGGCATTCATTAACTCTAAGCCACGCTGAGTAATAGCGCCTTTTTCTGTTTCGAATTGGCGGATCATCTCAAGTTTCTTAGCGTGTTCGTTAGCCAGTGCTTGTATCGGGTCGTATTGCCCTTTGGCTTCAGTTATTGGGTCAATAACCGCGTTTATTTTTATTTCAGCCATTCCAGCATCAAATGCCTTCATTGCTTTATTGCCTAACGCCTTAAACGTTTCTTCATCAATGAAATCATTATCAAACATGCGTTTAAGCTCTTCAGATTCTTGTCTAAATGCTCTTGCAAGTTTTAACTCTGGAGTAATTTCTTGCGACTTAATAAAGTCATCGACTTTTTGTTTGAGGTCAAAAACTTCGGCGGCTTCTTTAGCAATAGCTTTCTTTTGCTTGTCTGTCGCATCAGCACCCAGACTTTGAACAGCGTTAAAAATAGCCATCTCTCTATTTACGTTAGCTGCGCCAGAACTCAATAATTCAAATTCTTTTCTTAACGTCTCAGTCTGTTGCTGTTGTTTTTTAATGGCATCATTTGCCTTATTAATCGCTTTCAACGACTTGTTAGCATTTGATTTGCTATTTAGTGCGGCTTCTTGAGCTTCACGTAAATTGCGTATTGCCTCTATCGCTTTCGGGAGTTCGGTATTGTAGGTAGCCGAACCTTTTTTTATCCCCATTTGCATAAGCAGTAACGAGGCATTGTATTCATCCAGTGCAGGCTTACCGTCTTTCATGCCAATAGTGAGGGCTTGTGTTCGTTGCTCTATCTCAGCAAGAGAGTTAGCAAGGTTTAAACTTGCCTTCTTATCAAGCTCATCCGTTAACTCTTGTATTTTTTGTTTAAATAACTCGGAGTCTTTAACAAAACCATCAGCAATTAAAGCCTTTTCTAACTCTTTGATGGCTTGTTCTTTCTTAACGGCTGCGTCACTGCCTAGCTCTAGTGATCTAGCTAATTGTTGGTTAGCATCAACTATCCCTTTAGCTTGGCGTTGATAAATTAATTCCGCTCTGCTGAGTTCGTCTGTTTGTTTTGCTCTCTCTTTTGCAATATTAGCGGCTTTACCTTGTGATACCGTCCAGCGACGAATATTCTGCTCACCTTCTGAAATAAGTAGCTCATACTGCTGCTGTTTCTTGGTGAGTTCATTAATTGCTTTGACTAAGTCATCGCGTACATAAGGAGAGCCAACCTCAATACCTTGCTCTTTTTGGGATTTAATTTCTTTATTTATTTCAGCTAATTGTCGCTTGTAAGAGCCTAATTCTTGAGTAGTATTTTCAAGACTTTCTTTCTGCCCTTCTAGTTGTGTGGTTGTTTCCGCTATCTTCTCGCCTAAGCGGTTAGCCACAGCGCGAGCCTGTTTGGCTGACAGTTCGTCAATTTTATCAATCCACTGATCTACTCTGTCATTAAACTCTTTCGTTGCGGTGTCATCATTCATCGCGTTATATAGCGCATACACGCCAGCAGTAGCCAACATAAAAACACCCGTTGGGCCACCTAATAACCCCACAACACCTCGCAATCCTTGCATAGCAATAGATTGACTTCTAGCCGCTTGGGCTGCGCGACCATTAGCTACGGTCACCGCGTCTGTTGTAGTGGCTAGTGTGGCTTTCGCTTTTTGCTCTAATGCTAATGCCGCATTTAATTTTTGAGTTGCTAGTGTTTCTGCTTCTTTTGCTTTAGCGACTCTAGCCTCAACAAGCGCAATTTCTTTTCCGGTTGTAGCTAAGTGCGTTTTTATTTTAGTTTCCGTAGCATGTAGCGCATTACTGGCTTTAGTCACTCGCTGTAAATTTTCTTCACTCGCAGTCATTTGATAAGTTATTTCAGCATCCTTGAGCACTGCTGCCTGTCGTGCCCTCAGTGACTCTAAATTACGCTGCTTGATATCATTAGAGCCTTCTAATGAATAAACGTGTTCTAACGCTGCCTGAGCTGCTTTTAACTCTGCTTGTGTTGATGCTTTAAGATTTTTGGCGTTAATCACTTCTTGGGAGGCAGCAGCTTGCAATGCCTGAGCCTTCATTTGAATAGCGCGAGTATGTAAAACCTCGGCTTGTGTGGCATTAATTGCCCCTTGAGTATGTTGCAAGAGCGAAACAGTAGCGCTACCAATATTAGAAACATATCCCGCCCCTAGTAGCCCAGACACATTGCTAATCACACCTGTAAAACGCGCGTTAACAGTCGTTGCCTTATCTGTTGCCATTGAAGCGGCGCCAATTTGCCCCGCCAATTCACTCATTTGACGTGATAAGCGGTTTATTTCAGGCATTTTTAACGCACTGGAAACCGCGATTGCTGATTTATTGAATTGAGTAAATGATTTGCTTGTGGTGTTTGCTTCATTGCCTAAATCATTTATTTTTCTTCTTGCTTTTTCGATTTCACGGTTAGCCTCAAGAAGGCCAGCCGTATCGGCATCTACATATACTGTGTAACCTTCGCCATGATACATAATTTTCTCCCTGTGATTAATGTACAACTGATAAGGTTGATAAAGTGCTTCCTGCTTTTAGTGCCTGCACATTTAGAAAATTAATCAATTTATATGCCTGTTCCGTTAGGGAGTAAGGCTTTGTTGATAAGTTAATTAACGGGGATAATAAATCATACGCCTTACCTTCAACGTCAATCTCTTCTCCATCCGCTTTAACCGCAAATACCGCATTATCAAACAACCCAGCGGCCAGTAATTCAGGGGTAACTTTACCTGTGATACCGTTATAAGTTACTAATGTTTCTCCTGTTTCAGCTTTTAAATTATCAACATAAATCTGGGCTATAGTGCTTGCTAACCGTTGTAATTTTTCCATTAGAATCCTTCGTTATGTAAGGCATTAATTAGTAACCCTTGAATTAATTGACTAATAGGTGCTCGTTGAATGAAAAAATCTTTTTCACCCTGTTTTTCTTTAAACTTTTTGACGCGTTCTATTATTTCACTATCAATTGACACTGGCTTGAAGGTTCTTTTTTGCTTACTCATGTTTATTTATCCACACTGTAATTATATACAATACAATTATATAATGGATTAAAAAATAATCAATAATTGATTAATACAAACGACTATAAAACAGGGGGGATTTCTATAAAATTTAATATGATAGGAGCTATAAGAACAAAAAACCGACTCAAGGTCGGCTTTTGTTTTATTGAACTATTTACTATTACAAAGACGTGCTATATACAGGGCTTTTAAAAGTATAAATTAGATATGTTTTCCCTTGATTTGATACGCTCATTCTTAAGTTTGCTTTGTATCCATCTTTATCAAAATCCATATTAATATCACCACAACCTTGGCTTGCTAAGCAATTTAAAAAATCGCTTTCTTTTTTAAGAACACGGGTTTTATTTACAGGAGCACCATATACTTTTTGTAGTTGATTTCCCGCTTGTTCATATAGCTCAAATGCTTCCTCTTTGGTTGTCGCTTTCTGATCAAAATTTTCAGTATAAAGTATATAAAATAATCCTAGCTTATCGTCAAATGTTGCAAATAAAATAGCTGCGTCATGTCCATCAGGTGTTTCTTTGAATGTACAAGAATGTCCAAAATTACAATTTGTGTCTTTTAAATTTAATGCTTTCACACTTTCTTTAGTCTGCCCCCACTTAAACCCGTAGGGTGCTGGCGGGTTGTTATCACATCCCGATAAAAATAAAGCCAATAGAGCCGTTATCATGATTTTTTTCATTTGATGATCCTTTTAGTTGATAAGGCAAATTATACATAACCACCTCAGTTTATGCTTTGACGGTTGTTACCTTGCTATTTTTTAGCCCATTCCACCAGCATTTGTTTTGCTAATGCTTGTTGTTGAGGTGTGATTTCTCCTTTAGGCTGCCCGTTCATATCAAAACGATTACCGCCCAGAGTAAGGGCTTTCAGATAGGTTTTACGACTAATGTATGATCGCAACCCCTGCTTAATGTGACTCTCAGGTATATCCAGCCTTTTATCTTTAACCTCAGCAATCATGGCTTCTTTGATACCTATCATCAGTGGTTTAGCCTCTGGCTCATTAAATATCGTCCAGTGCTTCGCTATACGGTCGATACGGTGTTGTTTCTTCTTCGCGTGAACATCTGCCTTATTTTTCTTCTTCGGTTGCTGCGAGGCTTCCTGTGGCGTTTTAGTTTGCAAGCTTTTTGGTGTGTTCGTTGCTGGTGGATTTTTACGTTTTAGTGTGAGTATTTGAGTGCTCATTTAAATATCTCTCTATAGGCGAAAAATGATTTTTCTTTGGGATAACGGGATAAGTTGCTTATTTTCATTTAATATCATCAAGTTAACTTATCCCAAACACCTCGATTTCTTATCCCAGGCTTTTTATTTTTGGGATAACTTTGCTTTTTGATTAACATTTGTAACAAATTATTATCATTTGATTTGGGGTAACTTGGGATAACATGGGATAAATAGAAGTAACTTAACTTAATAATATTATTATCTTTTTTAATTCTTATCCCGTTATCCCACTTATCCCAACGTTTTTAATTCATCACGGGGATTCTGTTCTGGCTGGTTATTCTTCCTCACTATCAATTAAGACAACAAATCGTTGCTGACTACCATTAATGCTGATAGTTTTACCGTCTACACGCCCTGATTCCGGTCTGACTAAAATACCTGCCTCTTCGAGCGCCTCCGCCCCCAATTTCTTTTGAATACCTGAGAGTATTTCATCTTCAAATACTGACGGGATAATATGATATTCGTCCTTGCCGTCCTCTCTGCGACCAGAAACCAAGTAACCCGCAAGGTTTGTTATTCTTCCTGCGTAAACTCGGTCTAAATCTCCGTTGCGCTTCCCATAGGTGTATGGCTGAAAGCGATTTAATCCATAGCGTTGAATAAAATCCCTTGCCCGTTTAACGACTTGGTATTTTTCTCGGTTTCCTGTGCCATAGTTCTCTAGCCATTCATTGAAGCTATTACGAATAAATCGGCTACATTCGCCACTATCCCAACCCGTAATTGAGGCTGATAGCTCTGCGGTAGCGTCCAACATGGCAAAACGGGTAGCGACTCGCTTAACCTGTGGTGATGCCTCTTCGGGTAAACTCGATAACCATTCGTTTTCCTTGAAGGTCACTTTCTGGTTGGCCATGTCCTGATTGTTGGCTAAATACTCAATCCATGCTCTACCAACTGCCCCGCAATGCTGCGTTGATGCGCGTTTTATTGCTCGTGAATGCAAATCACCATCATCAAGGCTGTGAAACTCGACAGTATCGGTAAATGGCACACTCACCAGTCGCACTAATTGCCCTGCTTTTGGGGTAACACCATTACGAATGAGGTAAGTTTCAAAATCTTCCTCACCCGTTGATAACGCCACAATCGCCCAACGTAAAACGGCTTTGTTTCCCCCGTCTTTATTACCTTGAATGCGCCCTGTACCATTAAATAAACTGTAGGCACTTCCTGCCACATGCCGCACATCGTTACCCTGCCCAATTTCATCAATTGGCATAAATCCATCATTTCGAGAGGCGGCTTCAATCGTTAACCCGTACTTTGTCGCATCCCATGTTAATTTCAGTTCATCGGGTACACCGTAGATACTTGAAGCCGCTTCTACAGTCGTTGTTTTCCCTGCTGAGGATTGAGCGAATAGGTGAATGCCAAACGAGCTACCGCCCGATAATGAGTTTAGTGGGGCAGCTAACGCAACTAAACCACCTAAAATCATAGATTGGTTGCCTTTCATTAAATTACCGACATTCTTCCGCCAGCTTTCAGCGGTTCCCCTGACGATATAACCCGCAACGGCAGACGTTCCGCCACAAAAGGCAACAGGGCGGCTAGGTGTACCAATAATATGACCATCGGGCATCACATACGCTCCATCATGCCAACCTGCGGTATGTGTGATCGTCCATTCGTCGCGCTTTCCTTTCCGTTGAAGGTAGTTAGCTAATAAATCCAATTGACCACGCTTTGTTGTAATATTAACGCCACGGGAGCGTAACCTCCCCCACCCTTGAGGCGAACCTAGTTCACGTCTCGGAATGGCTTCATAAATTATGCGGTTGCTACCTTCTTGCTTCATCTCGATAACTAAATAGCTGTCTTTGCCATCAGAGCCAATACCTACCGTAGCCATTTCATCCGAAAACCACGTTTCTTTTTCGTCAATCTCGCCCGTCGTATTGTTTTGCTTGCGTTCGATGTAATACAAACCACCATGACGCTTATCAAAAAATGGGGCTAAGTCATCGTGAGGTCTGACTTTCTTTTTTGCGTCAATATGGATCACGTTATTCGCTTCCACTATTTCACCTGCTTGCTGATCCACTTGGCCATTAAATGCCTGTCTTGCCGCCTCAATACCGTGTGATAGGCGGTAGTCATCCCAATCGGCTTTATCGTCAGTTGGGGGTAAAACAGCGACACCATTAACCGCCTTAGCCGCCTTTTCTGCCGCTAATTTCCCTGTATTGTCTTGGTCTGGCTTAATATCGTTATCCCCAGCAATAATAATCTTGCTCTCTGGGTACTTAACCCGCATTACCTTAGCTACATGAATGAGGTTTCCCGCATCAATTGCCGCAACTGTGTGCGCTTCTGGTTGGATTAAGTGACACGTTAGGGCGGTTGCTAATCCTTCAGCGATAATCACCGTAGAGACGTTTACAGGCTCATTGATGGGGTAATAACTGCCTGACTTTGAGCTATCTGACAGTAAACGCTTATCACCATTAGGCTTAATAGTTTGTGCGCCAGTAATAACGCCACCAGCGTCCAATAATGGAATGATAAGAGAACCGTCCTGTAATAAATCCATTTCAAAACCATGCAGCCCCTTAGCCTTGAGATAGTCAGATCTCCCACGTTGAACATTGGCAATAGTGCGGTTATACCGTTCAATAAAGCGTTTATGCTTCTCTCTCTTCTCGTTAGCTTGTTTTTCGGCTTGCTGCGCTTTCAGTTCGTCTTGTTGTGCTTTTATCTCAGAACGACGGTAGGCTGGTGGACACGCTGAACGGGTATCAATACCAATTATGTTAGCAACCTCTTTTGCAGCTTCGGTTACACTGACACCTAACACACGCTGAACGAGATCTAATCCATCACCAGAACCGCACTGATTACAAATAAACGTGCCATTACCGTCCTTGTTATCAAATCTAAACCGGTCTTTACCACCACAATGAGGGCAAGCCGTGTGCGTGTTTAGGGGCACTTCTGCCCCAAGGTGAGATAATATAGCTTGCCATTGTCCGTTAGCTTTCAGCTTCACCTCACGGATAACATCAATCGGCTTCATTGAAACGCCCCCTTATCAGCTAAAGAGTCGCCCATATCATTAATCATGCTTTGCCACACCTCTCGACCATAACCTGTGACATATCCATTAATGACACATTGCTCTATCAAGCTAATAGCAACTGCCTCCCATGTGGGATATTGCCCTTTTAAGGCTTTCAGCAAATAGCTATCAACGAGCATTCGAATACCTTTCACACCGTCAATAATGGCAACTTCAATCGTTTTGTTGCCTACCTTCATCGAAAACCAATCACCGCCATTACGTGTGGTAATATCGTGGTAAATAGCGGCTGCGTAGCTATTCGCTAGTGAATTAACTTTAAAATTCTTCGTTATCATGTCATTGCGTCCTTTTAATGAATGGTTACGGTGTCGCTAAATTCACCATCTTCTATCGCCCTAATGAGATCATCATGAAGAACAGATAACCCCTCACGCCCTCGCTCTGATAGTCGGCAACCACGTTTAGGCTCAAGATTGATAAAATCCCTATATATCTTTACTGCCATAATTGCGCCATTCTCGGCCCCATAGTGCTCATAAGCAGCGCCCTCAATGTGATTAGCTAGTAACATACGTTCGCTTGCTGCATAGACGGTTAACGCTGCATGTTTGTTGCGATAAATAGCGGCGGTAATGGTTTTACCTCTGCCGTTGTCAACTTGATGCGTCCCGTTATTGTCTGCTTGCTCTGCGACAAACGAAGCGGCTACAATCCAACGCCACAAGATCACACGCTGCTGATTAGTTGGATTAAAAAAGCTGTCACACTCTCCCTTGCAGATAGCTAAAACTAATTCAAAGCCAAAAATCAGATCACCATCAAAGCTACCATCGTTTAATGCCTCTAATGCTTCGGTATAGCTGATAGCCTCTTGGTTGGCGGCTTCAGTAATGAGGATCACACCCTGTTCACTGTGTTCGAATGCGTTAATATTAGAAATATTCATTACTTACCCTCCATAGCAGAATCAATATCCTTGAGTGCGTCATTCACAGCAGCGAAGGCAATAGCTATCATATGGGCTGTTTCCTCGTCCTGATTTGCTTCTTGCCAAACAGTTAAGAGCGTCAGCACTCGGTTTATTTTCATGCGGGGTACTTCCAGTGATAAAACTATCTCTTTATTCGCCATTACTTCACCTCACGCACATAGTTGATTCGGATATCAATTAAACCGTCACGTTGCGCCTCTCGCACCACTTGTGACTGAGCATCTTTTAGGCTGGCAGATATCACTTGCTTGTTAATGCCTAGTGTTAGGCCTTTTAGGGTTGTGCCATAACCTGCAATTAGAAACGTTCTCATGAGTGATAATCTCCCATATCCTGAATGTGTAGCTGTGAGGCTTGCTCAATGGCGATTACCATTGGTTTAAGTGCTTTCTTCTCTTTGCGACGTAGGTTCATGGCATAGCTGCCACGCCTACCGTGCCCTTGATAAGAATCAGCCTCTAAGCGGCTAATCAAGTTCTGAGCCTCACCAATTGGCATGGCTTCAAGTTCCGCCAGCGTGGGTATTTGAATGTGTTTAATTTCTGGAAAGTCAGACAAACGAAAGTAGCTGTTAACCATTGAGCGCTGAACCTGCCACGACAAATCATCTGTAAATGGCTTGGCTATCATCAAGTAACCTGATTCAGTGATAAGCATTAACTCTTTTGCTTTTCCAGCTATTTCCAGTTCGGGTAACTCGGTACGTATGACGTACTTAGTGAGCAAAAAACAATCCACTCCATCAATAAAGTGCTTTTTATGCGTGTTGAATGTGCGCTTTGCTGTACCTTTCGGGCGTTGGTGTACCTCGTCAATCATGGCAAAGGTGACAACTCGCTTACCTTGATACATGAATGGACTTAAGCTGGTGGCATTGATAGTGACTTGTCTCATTTCATCACCTCCACCAACTTTGTGATTTCTTTTCCTTGAGCACACACTAAGCGGTTGACTGCTCTCAGCATAAAATGCGTATCCGTCTCAGCTTCATTCTCTACAGCCGTTAACAGCGGGATTAACAACGCTTGAAGTTCTTCGTTGATGTGTTCGACTTCTTCCAAGGTAGATAAGTGACCAACATTTAATTTGATGGTTTTCATTTGGTCGCCTCCTGCACTGCGATTTCCTCTTGAAGAAATACAGCTAAATCACCTGATAACTTCGCCATGAGTGACGATATAGCGGAAATGTCGCTTATGGTTAGGTTACGAGGATAGTTAGGCAACATCAGGCTAATCAGTTCTAACTGTTGTGCTTTTTCAGCGGCTTGATGAATAGTGATATCTGCCATAATTAAGCCCTCCCCGAATAAATGTATTCATTGCTGAACTGGCTTAATGGAACAATGACAGGGCTATCAAAGCCGTCTCGCTGAAAGGTCACACGGTTAAATTGAACTGATAGAACTTTGACGGTTTCGCTATTATTTTTATGCGTGTAGAAATCGTTAGGTTGAGGATTACGCATGAGCCACCTCCTTAACAGGTAAGCGACCAGCGAATGACAGGATATAATCACGTACAAGCATCAGTCTTGCATCGTGTTCATTCGGTGCTGTAACAGCAATACGACAAGGTTTAGCTGTTGTATCTGAGCGTTTAATACTCAGAAACAAAAATTTGAATTGAGTTTGGGTAGGGGTTGCCATCATAACGATGATCTCCTTTAGTTTATCTAAGGAGTCACCACCAGAGGTCTCAATCTCTATAGGGGTGGTGACACTGACAGGGTTGAGACTACTGGTACTAAAGGAAACCAGCCAACCTTTCGGTTGCCCTGCCAGCATCACCATTGAATTTGAGCGATATAATACCGCAAATTGTAGGTGTGCGTAGGCACAGACACAAAAAAAGACGCAAGGCGCGTCATGTGTCACCTTTAGTATATACAGGGTCTCAATCCTGACACTAGATTTTGCTAGCGCCCGATCACTATAGCCAACAATTACCCATAAGTGCAAGTGATGTATTGCACATTTTTGTATTAACTCAAGGTTGTCATCTTTACCGATAATAAGATGGATACTATTCTCATAGTTCTCACTTGCTCGGTATTTAATATCGACGTTCCCAAGGGTAGCCGATTGGCCGCCCTTTTTTATGGACTCAAAAAACTCAATTCTGCCTTGTGTAGTGACCCCGATTAAACCTTGCCAGTGAGGATAATTAGCCTCTTTAGAAAGGTGAGAAAAATCACCTTTAGCAAATGGTGTAAATTCTCCACGTTTTGCGCTCCCCCGTTTTGGGGTGCTCAAATGTTCGCCAGAATTACAACCTGAGAAATATTGCCCTGATTGATTGGCGTAAATTTTCGCTGATTGACTGCCCGTAATACCGTAGTTTAAAGCTACAGTATTAGTCGTGGTGTAAGTTGAATTTACGTTATTACCTGCCAGTAGGGAATTATTCACTTGGTAGGCAATATTCCCCAACTCTGGGGATAATTGATTAATATTTGAACTTTGATACACCGCTTTGGGTGTACCAAACATTTGTAAGTTAATAGCCGTCATTAGTGGATTTCTCCATCAAGAAAATCAGGCTGGTACTTCTTCCATAATTCGCGTTCTTCACGCTGTAAATCAGCTTTCTTTTGCTTACATGATTGCAAATCACGCCCATGTTTTGAGGCTGTAATTTGGTATTGTTGCTGACGTTTGGTGAAATCATTTAACGCTGAGAATGGCACACCATACGCGCCAGTTTTACGAATAGATGGGATAACGTCACGGAATACCCAATTAGTAAAACGGTGCGCGAATGTGCCTTTAGTGGTTGCCTTACGGCTGCGGGCAATCAGTTTATAAAATCCAGACTCAGAAATAATATTCAACTTCTGATTACCGCCAAGGGTGTAAATTAAACTTACATCCTTTTCGTCCTCATCTAGAGCCAGCAAAGCAGCCCTTGAGTTAGTTAGTTGTAGAGCATCACAAACATCTTTAGCGACGAACCAAGGATTGTTATTAATTTTAACTATCCGCACCTGAACATTTTCAAATCGAATAACGGAAATATCATCTGAGTTAATATTTAAAATAGTCTCGTCGCTGAATTTAGGGTGAGCGAATCCACCAGCATTTAAGCTGTTATTTTTTGATTTCATTATTTATTACTCCGTTATTTTGTCGGGTACAGGCTTAAAATATTATTTATGAGTTCGTTATCTATGGGTTGGTAATTACCTTGTTCAGCACGTTTATTTATTAAGTTAATAACCTTCTGCACATCTTGAGCCGTTTTAAAGCGGTAACGATAATGTGATCCGATACCATCAGGATTAGGCTCATCAATGCGTTCTAGTTCGATATTCAATAAACGCTCTAATTCATTCGGGTAATTACGGCCTGACGATAAACGGCAATGAATTAATATTTCATTCTCGGTAAAGCCATTAATGCCAGTACCTAACATATATAAACGGGCACGGTGTTTTTTAGGTGGGTTCTTTGATAGAATAGACGACGCTACGTTATTCTGAGAAGCCACCTGTGATGGGTGGTTTTTCTTTTCCATTATGCCACCTCACCAGAACGTGATTCAGCAATCTTATTAGCAATCCATTCATCTACTTCTGATTCAACAAAAGCAATAGAACGAGCGCCAATTTTTACTGATTTAGGAAATTGACCTGCTTCAATGAGGCGATAAATCCACGCCTTACCATAGCCAGTACGACGCATAACTTCTGGTAAGCGAATAAGGTTTTCTTTTAAGGTTGTTGCTGTTGGCATGACGCCTCCTGTTAGTTCAATTTTGATACGTCTTAGTAGACGTCCGTAGATCTCAGGAGGAAATATACTTTTTTAGATTGGAGGTTTTCGTAATATGACAAAAATAGTTCGTAATATTACGAATCAATATTCTTAAGCCAGCTGGAAACAGTATTGCCACTAGGTAAAGGAAGTTTTAATAAGTCAAAATCAGTTTTTATCTCCCCTCTAGGGTTATCAATATGAGAACGAGGGTTATCTGCAATATCCTTCCCATATTTCACGCAAGTTAATCCATATATATATTGAGCCATAGCATTAATGGTTTTAGGTGACTCTTTTTTATCTGCTTTACAGCTATTCTTATTTATTAATTTTAAAATATTAGCTCTTTTAATTACAGGTAATGCGCCACTTGGCAACCTTGTGCAAGGCATGAGTTGATGAGCATAATCGCCATTATTTACCAAATTAAGAAGATGGGTTAATTGAGCTATATGTTTGTCAACTAAAGGATTCAAACGATCTGCATGAGCTAATTTCATAGCCTCTACTATCTTTAAAGACTCACCAATATCAACGGGAGATAATATCTGGTATAAGTCATTTCCTTTAATTAACACAATCCCTCTTACACCATACAAACTTCTCAATGGTTCATTAAGTCCAACTCCTTGGCTATAAAGGCATTCATTGAAGTGCTTAATCACACCACAAAACATAGCATCCCATAGTCCATCAATTCTAACTATCTCATTATTTATTGGGATTGCGTGCTGAATTAAGGTTTCTGGCATTACGGCGTCGCTATTCAGCATTTCTAAATTAGCCTTTATCAATGCGTCAGGATCATCTAGTGCTACTGATAATGGAACAGTTTTCAATGAAACCTTTCTTGCTGGAGTTGGAGTTTGAAAGTATATAGATGGAGAAATTGCCTCATCTGCAACAAGTCTTGCAATATCGCCAATAGATATTTCTATCCCATGTTTATCCGCCAAAAGCGTTACTATTTCTGAATAACTCAACCATTCACGATATGCAGATATATCCACGCTCATTTCCTTGAGTTTCCTTGTGGTCTATTGAAGTATATTAAAAACTATTCTAAAGCTAAATATATAATATACAATACTATTATTCTGCACATTCAAGTGAACAACCTGTGAATAAATATAATTTTAAATTAAATTACAATGAATTATATAAAAAAAACCAGCTATTTATCGCTGGCTGTTTGTTCTATAAAGTATCAAGTTATATTAGGGCTGTTTGAATTTGCCATAAATAATATTATCCCCGTTCTCTAAAGTATCCATATAATCAGCGTACCATTGAAGCATTTCTCTACGTCCATCAATATACTGAGCATGGTTATACGTTCCACGAATAGAGTTTTTATCAACGTGTGCAAGTTGTGTCTCAATCCATGCAGTGTTATAGCCTTGCTCGTGTAGGATGGTGCTCATTGTATGTCTGAATCCGTGACCTGTGGCTCTACCATCATAACCAATACGCTTGATAACCTGATTTATGGCCGCTTCACTCATTGGCTTAGAAGCATCATTCCTACCATGAAAGATATACTTAAACTTTCCTGTTATGGTTTGTATTTCTTTGAATAATTCTAAGGCCTGTGTAGATAATGGCACCATGTGAGGGCGACGCATTTTCATACGTTCTTTTGGAATTTCCCAAATAGCTTTATCAAAATCAATTTCTGACCATTCAGCCGCTCTAAGCTCAATAGTACGAACGCCTGTTATCATTAATAGCTTTGTCGCAATCTGAGTGATCTTACTTCCACTACATACAGATAGTGCCTGTAAAAACTCAGGTAACTCATTCACATTTAAGTGAGGAAAATGCTTAGCTTTTGGAGTAGACAGTGCGCCGGCTAATTCTGATGCGGGATTATACTCAGCCCGTCCTGTCACAATTGCATAGCGGAATACTTGGTTACATGCCTGCCTTATCTTTTTAAGCTTATCCAACACGCCGCGTTTTTCTAACTTCCGAAGCACTTCTAACATATCTAACGGTTTAATTTCCGTAATGCTAACTTTACCAATATAAGGAAAGATATCTTTCTGGAAGGCTTCTAGTAAATCATCCGCATAACCTTTTGACCAATTCGGCTTTTTATAGTCATGCCATTCAAGCGTAATTTTTTCAAAGCTATTATTTACTTGAGATTCTTTCTCTCTCTTTTCTGCTTTCTTAACTAAAGATGGATCATCACCTAACGCTAATATGCGCTTGGCTTCTTCTCTCTTCGCCCTAGCTTGTGCGAGTGATATTGATGGGTATACACCGAAAGCCAGCCTTTTCTCTTTACCAGCATATCTATATTTCATACGCCAATACTTAGAACCATTCGGAGCAACTTCTAAATACATGCCCCCTCCGTCAGAAAGTTTATAAGCTTTCTCTTTTGGCTTGGAAGTCTCTACTTGTCTGGCTGTTAGCTTCATCTGGGGGCACCAATTTTCATTGAACGGGGTAATACCCCCAATTATGCCCCCAAATATATGTAGATTTCAATAGACGTAACTAGACCCTGAAATACTAGGAATTCTTGTAATAGCTGATTTTATAAGGGTTTTATGGACTATTGTAGACGTTGAAATACTTGAGAATGGTACGCCCTACAGGATTCGAACCTGTGACCTACGGCTTAGAAGGCCGTTGCTCTATCCAACTGAGCTAAGGGCGCCTAGAGGGGAAATAGACGTTAGCATTTATGCTGATAACGGGTGTGAATTATACTTTCAACATTCTGAGAGTCAACGATTTTTCCACAAAATCAAACTAGATGGTTAAAATATGGTAAGTAATCAACTGACAGATTGCTTATGATCTGACAAAATAGAGCAATACCATAATTGAATAATTTGGATGTATAGATGTCAGCAAGAATTATAGATGGGAAAACGATTGCGCAGACCATCAGAAGTGAAGTGGCAGAAAAAGTAAAACAACGTATTAAGATAGGAAAACGTGCACCGGGTTTAGCGGTTATTTTAGTCGGTGATAACCCTGCATCGCAAATCTATGTTGCTAGTAAACGTAAAGCTTGTAATGAGGTAGGATTTATCTCTCGCTCTTACGATCTACCGGATACTACAAGTGAAGCAGATTTACTCAATCTCATTGATACTCTAAATGAAGATAATACTATTGATGGTATTTTAGTGCAGCTCCCTTTACCTGCGGGAATTGATAACGTCAAAGTATTAGAACGTATTCATCCTGATAAAGATGTTGATGGCTTCCATCCTTACAATATTGGTCGGTTGTGCCAACGTGCACCTAAGCTACGTCCTTGCACCCCTCGTGGTATTGTCACACTCTTAGAGCGTTGCAATATTCCAATGAATGGCTTAAATGCGGTAATTATTGGTGCTTCAAATATTGTTGGTCGCCCAATGAGTTTAGAGCTACTGCTTGCAGGCTGTACAACGACTGTCACTCATCGTTTTACTAAAGACTTACGTTTTCATGTTGAACATGCTGATTTGGTGGTTGTGGCAGTTGGTAAACCTAACTTTATTCCTGGTGAATGGATAAAACCTGGCGCTATTGTCATTGATGTCGGTATTAATCGCCTTGAAAACGGTAAAGTGGTTGGTGATGTTGATTTCGCACAAGCCTCTCAACGCGCGGGGTGGATCTCCCCTGTTCCGGGTGGTGTAGGTCCAATGACTGTAGCGACTTTGATTCAAAATACGTTGCAAGCCTGCGAAGAATATCACGATCCTGATATAGGAAATAATTAATCAATGGAAACATTTCAATTAGATGGTCACCCCTATGTAGAACTGTGTGATCTATTAAAACTCCAAGGTTGGACAGAAAGCGGAGCCGCTGCAAAAAATATTATTGCTGAAGGCCTCGTTTGCGTTGATGGTGAAGTAGAAACACGTAAACGCTGTAAAATTACTGCCGGTAAAGTCGTCACACTCGGTGAGTTTGCTGTCACTGTCAGCAACTAGTTCAGCTAATCATACTCGTTACTCAAGCGTTACTCTTTAGTAACGCTTTTTTTATCTTTCTACCCTTTTTTTACTAAACACGCTATTTTTCGAGCTTTTATTTAAGTCTGTAAAATTAGTGGACTAATCCATTGATTTTAAATTGATTTAATTGCATCAATTTAAGATAATAATAGTAGGTTATTATTTTTGCTATTCATATCAGTGATAATACTTTATCTCGCTTCAGCACATTAACGCTTTGATAAAGAATAAGTTAAATATTGATTACATAACCTATTATTTTTTATATAAATAATACTTAGTCTGCTAGTAGTAAGAATTTCAGCAACCTTATTCCGTTGGATGATTTTTACGTATTAATAATCGCTTTAATATGCTAAAACGTGATTTAGATCTAACTTTTCCTTTGTTTTATTAGGCAAAAGAACATTGTTTATACTAAATTAGACATTATAGTTTGAAACGATTCAGCCTGATAATAAAGTATGAAGCGTTATTTTTAATTTTTATGTTGTATTTGATCCTTAATCTAATAGGAGTTCTTATGTTTAACCTACCAATCCAAGGTGTCTCTCTGCTTTTCTTGCAACAGAAAAGTGATACCTATGATTTTACTACAGGTAAGGTACAAGCATGAGACGTCGAGTCGCTACCATTACATTAAATCCTGCTTATGATCTTGTGGGATTAAGTACCCCTATTGAATTGGGTGAAGTTAACCGAGTGACAACGGCGGGATTTCATGCTGCCGGTAAAGGCATCAATGTAGCCAAAGTATTAAAAAGCCTTGGTATTGATGTCACTGTTGGCGGTTTTTTAGGTAAAGAGAATCAAGATGGCTTTCAAAAAGAGTTTAGTGAAGCCGGGATTGCTAATCGCTTCCAAATGGTTGAAGGTCGCACACGTATCAATGTCAAACTGACTGAACCCAACGGTAAAGTAACTGATTTTAACTTTTCAGGGTTTGAAATCACTAAACAAGATTGGACTCGTTTTGTAAATGACACACTCAGCTGGGCGGGTCAATTTGATATGATTTGTGTCAGTGGAAGTGTACCACCAAGTATTGATTTAAATGATTTTACTGCTTGGATGAAGCGACTACGTAGCGAATGTATGTGCCTTATTTTTGATAGTAGCAGAGAAGCATTTGTCGCGGGGTTAAAAGCGTTACCTTGGTTAGTAAAACCCAATCATCATGAACTAGAAATTTGGGCAGGTAGACCCTTACCTGAGCTCTCTGACGTGGTACAAGCTGCCCATGAATTACGCCAGCAAGGTATTGCTCATGTTGTTATCTCGTTAGGTGAACAAGGCGCTATGTGGGTTAATGCCTCTGGTGCGTGGATGGCAAAACCGCCTAAATGTGATGTGGTCAGCACAGTAGGTGCCGGTGACTCTATGGTGGGTGGGTTGATTTATGGTTTGATGATGAGGCAAACCAGTGAACATACCTTACGTCTTGCTACAGCAATTTCAGCTCTTGCCGTCAGTCAAACTAATGTTGGAATAACTGATCGTGAACAATTGGCAAGAATGATGACCGAAGTTGAATTAACGCCACTAAAAATCTAAAAAAATATCGGATAATAATTACCCGATATTTTTGACTTTATCTGCTTTATCAATAGGTAGCAATATTAGCTATTACGACGCCATGTTGTACCTTGTGGGCCATCTTCTAATACAATTCCCATTGCTGTTAAAGCATCACGAGCGGCATCCGCAGCTGCCCAATCTTTATTCTTACGAGCATCATTGCGTTGTTGAATTAACGCTTCAATTTTTTCTACTTCATCAGCATCGTCTGCTTGCGCACCACTTTGTAAGAAGTGTTCTGGTTGTTGCTCTAATAGGCCTAATACTTTGGCCAATTTACGCAACACCGCTGCTAAACCATTAGCCGCCTCCATATTGACGGTTTTTAAGCGATTCACTTCGCGTGCTAAATCAAATAATACAGAATAGGCTTCTGGTGTATTGAAATCATCGTTCATTGCTTCAATAAACTGCGCTTCAAACGCTTCACCACCAGCAGGTTGAGCATTTGCATCAGTGCCACGTAAAGAAGTATATAAACGCTCTAATGCGGTACGCGCCTGTTTTAAGTTCTCTTCGGTATAATTTAGTTGGCTACGATAGTGTCCTGATAATAAGAAATAACGTACCGTTTCAGCATCGTAATAGGCAAGAACATCACGAATAGTAAAAAAGTTATTCAGTGATTTAGACATTTTTTCTTTGTCTACCATCACCATACCGGAATGCATCCAATAATTAACATAAGGACCATCATGAGCGCAGGTTGATTGTGCAATTTCATTTTCATGATGCGGGAACATTAAATCTGAACCACCGCCATGAATATCAAAATGATGACCTAATTCTTTACCATTCATGGCTGAACATTCAATATGCCAGCCTGGTCGCCCTTCTCCCCATGGTGATGTCCAACTTGGTTCACCGGGTTTTGACATTTTCCAAAGCACGAAATCCATAGGATTGCGTTTTACGTTAGCGACTTCAACCCGAGCCCCTGCTTGTAGTTGCTCTAAATCTTGACGAGAAAGCAAGCCATAATCCGGATCGGTATCAATGGCAAACATCACATCACCATTTTCTGCTACATAAGCATGACCACGTTTAATTAATGTCTCGGTAAGAGCAATAATTTCTGCAATATGATGTGTGGCTCGTGGCTCTGAATCAGGGCGTAAGATATTCAATGCATCAAAATCTTTATGCATTTCCGCTAACATACGTGTCGTTAATTGTTCGCAAGTTTCATTATTTTCAATCGCACGCTTGATGATTTTATCATCCACATCGGTGACATTGCGCACATAATTCACATCATACCCTAAATAACGTAAATAGCGGGTTATGGCATCAAATGCCACAAATGTACGTCCATGACCAATATGACATAAATCATAAATAGTGATGCCACACACGTACATACCTATTTTTCCTTTATGGATAGGTTTAAATTCTTCTTTTTGTCGAGTAAGAGTATTAAAAATCTTTAGCATCAGAGGACGTTCCCATTTTTAACTGTACGTGTTGATTACGTATTTATGTATATAAAATAACGACTACAGCGATAAAAATAACCACATAACATTACCTTTATAAGGGTTTTAATGCCTAAACTCAAAGGTAATCCAATTAATAGTCTCTTATATTACTCTGCTCTGCGTTTATTTTCACTGTTCAATCGTTAACAGTAAGGCGCCAAATTGAGTTTATTGGTGAAATAATTGGCGAAAAATGTTTTCTATTACTATTTTCGCGCTTTTTAGCGTGAAAGTCGCCATGAACAAAAGATGAATACTGACTAAATAAGGTAACTGTGGTATAAAAAAACGGTCTATTGTTTCAGCCCACATCTGGGTAAAACTAAAATTATACTAGGATCTGAATATGGTTACTTTTCATACCAATTACGGCGATATCGTGATTAAAACATTTGCAGATAAAGCACCTGCAACCGTAGAAAATTTTTTAGATTACTGTAAAGAAGGGTTCTACGATAACACTATCTTCCACCGTGTTATTAATGGTTTTATGATCCAAGGTGGTGGTTTTGAACCTGGTATGAAGCAAAAAGAAACTAAAGCCCCGGTAAGAAACGAAGCAAACAACGGTCTTGCCAATAATCGTGGTACATTAGCGATGGCTCGTACCAACGATCCACATTCTGCAACAGCACAATTCTTTATCAACGTAGCAGATAACGACTTCTTAAACTTCCGTGCAGAAAATGCCAATGGTTGGGGATATTGTGTATTTGCTGAAGTTGTTGAAGGGATGGATGTTGTAGACAAAATCAAAGCCGTTTCTACTGGTCGCAGTGGTTTCCACCAAGATGTTCCTCGTGAAGATATTATCATTAACAGTGTTACTGTTAGCGAATAAGTAGCGCTTTTTATGTGCACCCTGTTTATTGCAGATCTGCATTTAAGTGAGCACGAACCGGCAATTACTGCCGGTTTTCTTCGCTTTTTACAAGAGCAAGCGATCCACGCAAATGCACTTTATATTTTGGGTGATTTTTTTGATTTTTGGATTGGTGATGATGATCCTAATCCACTACATCAGCGCATAGCCCAAGCATTAATGGCATTAAAAAATGCGGGAGTGCCCTGCTATTTTATTCATGGTAACCGCGATTTCTTAATCGGCTCTCGCTTTGCAAAAGAGAGCGGAATGACACTGCTACCACAAGAAAAAGTGCTTGAGATAGAGCAACATCGCATTTTAATCTTACATGGTGATACACTTTGCACCGATGATGATGCCTATCAACGCTATCGTAAAAAAGTCCACAATAAGTTTATTCAACGCTTATTCCTACTCCTTCCTCTGACCATTCGATTACGTATTGCTAAAAAAATGCGCTCTCGTAGTCAAAGTAGCAACCAATACAAATCTGAAGCGATAATGGACGTTAATGCTCAAGCCGTTATCAATACCTTTAAACAATTTAATACCCAATGGATGATCCACGGTCATACTCATCGACCCGCGATCCACACCGTCGACATTGATGGGAAACCACATTATCGAGGTGTATTAGGAGCTTGGCATACTGAAGGCTCAATGTTTAAAGTCACCTCGGATAAAATCGAACTGATCCAATTTCCATTTTAAATAGATGATACTTTTTCGGCTATTGTAGCATATTTTTCTTTACGCAAACGTTTTCCTTGACGTATTAGCGTGATACTATCATGCTCAGTTTCTCTGGCTATATCCGTTTATGCTTACAGGAGCAGTTAAGTAATGTCTTCTCAAGTTGGTCTCAATACCTCATCCCCTCGTATCGCCATTGTGATGGGTTCGAAAAGTGACTGGGCGACAATGTGTCATGCCGCAGAAGTCCTAGACGCGTTACAACTTCCTTACCATGTTGAAATTGTTTCCGCACACCGAACACCGGATAAATTATTTCGTTTCGCAGAACAGGCCAAAGAGAATGGTTTTGACGTGATTATTGCGGGTGCTGGCGGTGCTGCACATTTACCGGGGATGTTGGCAGCCAAAACCTTAGTTCCTGTATTAGGGGTTCCTGTACAAAGTGCTGCATTAAGTGGTGTTGATAGCCTTTATTCTATTGTACAAATGCCGAAAGGTATTCCCGTTGGCACACTGGCTATTGGTAAAGCGGGGGCTGCTAATGCCGCGCTACTTGCCGCACAAATTTTAGCATTACACTCTGCTGATATTTTTAATGCATTAACACAATGGCGAGCAACACAGACACAAGAAGTCCTTAATCACCCTGATCCAAGGGAGGCGCTATGAAGCCGGTTTGTGTTCTTGGTAATGGACAGTTAGGTCGAATGTTACGTCAAGCGGGTGAGCCATTAGGTATTGCGGTATATCCCGTGGGACTTGATGCTGAACCCGAAGCGGTACCTTATCAAAAGAGTATTATTACCGCAGAAATTGAGCGTTGGCCGGAAACCGCATTAACCAATGAGTTAGAGCACCATGCTAACTTTATTAACCGAGATATTTTTCCATTACTCGCAGATCGCTTACCACAAAAACAACTCCTTGATGAGCTTCATTTAGCGACGGCACCTTGGCAACCATTAACTTCGGCTGAGCAATGGCCTGAGCTATTTAATCAGCTAGGGGAGTTTATTATCGTTAAACGCCGTGTTGGTGGTTACGACGGACGAGGTCAATGGCGGATACACCCAGGTGACGAACAACAATTACCAGCCGAAATATATGGTGAATGTATTGTCGAACAAGGTATTCCTTTCTCTGGAGAAGTCTCTTTAGTTGGTGCAAGAAATCGTCAGGGGGATTGTGTTTTTTATCCACTCACTCACAATCTTCATCAAGATGGCATTTTACGCATGAGTGTTGCGCTACCAAATCCTCCCGAGGCATTACAACAATTAGCAGAGGATATGCTTAGCAAGATCCTCAATAAACTAAATTATATCGGTGTAATGGCCATGGAATGCTTTATTGTCGGTGATAAATTACTGATTAATGAACTCGCGCCTCGCGTCCACAACAGTGGTCACTGGACACAAAATGGTGCTTCTATTAGCCAGTTTGAACTTCACTTACGTGCTATTCTTGATTTACCGATGCCCAAACCTAATGTTTGCCAATCGGCGGTAATGGTTAATCTTATTGGAACGGAGATCGACACCAAATGGCTATCATTACCTTTAGTTCATCTACATTGGTATGAAAAAGAAGTGCGTCCAGCCCGCAAAGTAGGGCATCTCAACTTAGTACATAATAACCATCAAGCTCTGCAAAAGACCTTAAGTGCATTAAGTCCCCTGCTCGATGAAGCCTATCAATATCCGATTAAATGGGCGCTAGAAAAATTAAGCTAGCAGTCCGACTCAGAAAGTTAGAGAATAATAGCCTTTAAATGTACTGGCCTGTGAATACAAGGCCAGTTATTCGCTATTTTTTCCTGAACATTCAGGATACTGCACCCGTTCTATGGAGTCAGGATGCCAGTCACGCAACAAAATTTTGGTCCTATCTATCAGTGGAGCATACTGATACTGCTAGGTTTAGTGTACTTTCTCGCTACCGCAACAACATTTACCTCTTTAGGTGTGGTTCTACCTAGTATGATAGCTGAACTAGAGTGGAACTGGACACAAGCTGGCCTTGGTTTTACTTTATTGGGCTTAACCTGTGGACTTGCGAGCTTTTTACCCACTTTACTTATCCGTAAATTAAACGTCCGCTTCACACTCCTCATTGGACTGATTATTTTTGTCAGTGGATTCTATTTTCTATATGAAACCAATACCATCACACGCTACTTTCTTGGTACCGCCTTACTTGGGGTAGGTTTTACGCTATTAGCAACCGTACCGGGCACTTACGTGCTATCGCGTCTATTTGAAAAACAGTCTTTTGCTTTTGGTGTCTATTTTACTATTGGTGGATTGGGAGGGGTTGCTGGCCCTTGGATCTATTTTTTAGCCACACATCTTTGGCACACATGGCGTATGCATTGGCTTATTTCAGCTATTATTCTATCAATTATTACCCTGCTGACTATTTTAGTATTACGAGAAGGCTCAGCAGAAAAAGCGCATGCGAAAAAAATCAGTCAATTACAAAGTAGTAAACGTATTTATCAAACCAAAGCGATATGGACCGCACGTCATGCTTTACGAACATGGCAATTTTATGTCATTGCTGCCACTTACACCGCTTTTCTATGGTGCGGGATCACAGTAAATAGTTTTGCAGTTGCACATATTATTGAAAATGGTTTTAGTGAAACTATTGCTGCAACGCTACTGAGCACCATGGCTTTTATCAATGCATTCTCACGATTAGCCGGTGGGGCGATTGGTGAATGGTTAGAGCCTAAAAAATTACTGATTGCCAGCTTAACGATTATTATTATCGGTCTATTAGCACTGAGTATGGCTAATAGTTGGATCTACCTAATGCTATTTACCCTTTGTGTGGGGATCGGTTATGGTATGACCTTCTTAGCCTCAAGTGTATTACTGGCTAACTATTTTGGTCGCGCACCTTATTTAGAACTATTTTCGGTGATGAACCTGATCTCAACATTGGCCTGTTTAGCCCCCTTCTTTGCTGGGGCTATTAAGGATATTTCAGGCAGCTTCACACCTGCATTTTTAATTCTCACTATCCCTGTTTTAGTTATTTTGGTGATCACACTATTTATGCGCCCACCAATTTATCCTAACTTCCAACATGCCAGTGAAAAACATAATGCGCCAAGATAAAAATAAAACCGCAAATCTAGTTTAGAAATCCAATCAATATTATAGAGAAGCGGTTTTAGCGAGGAGAGATCGAGCAGATGAATGAAGAATTAATCATGAAATACTCAATTGGTATCGGCATAGCTTTGGCGTGTTTTATCGCCTTTCTTGCCATATCTTTTTTACATGATAAACAAAAAAAACGTCGTAGAAACATAATTATTCACATCATCCAAGCTATTTTACTTTGTAGTTTAGTGGCTATTGTAAGCCAATACTGTGAAATGGCGGTGGTAGATTTTAAACTACACTTTATCTCTTTTCAGATGATTAATTTCTTTAGCTATCTTGCTATCGCATTAATCCTGATGAGAAAATTTTTCTTACTCATTAATTTATTAGAAAAATCACAAATTAAAAAAGGCAGTGATCCTACCTCAGCCCGTATTATTTCGCGTATATTTAAAATCACTCTTCTTGTCATCATGATCTTACTGTTCGGTGAGCATTTTGGCATGAGCTTATCGGGCTTAATGACATTTGGTGGCTTAGGCGGTATTGCCATTGGTATGGCAAGTAAAGACGTTATGAGTAACCTTTTTTCAGGTGTTATGCTCTATTTTGATCGCCCTTTTAACATTGGTGATTGGGTACGTTCACCCGATCGCAATATCGAAGGAACTGTTGTTGAGATTGGCTGGCGTATCACAAAGATAATGACCTTTGATCATCGCCCGTTATATATTCCAAACTCAGTATTTTCCTCCATTAGTGTTGAAAACCCCGGCAGAATGACCAATCGACGTATTGAAACAGAATTAGGGTTACGCTATGAAGATTCGGACAAAGTTGGGGTTATTGTCGAAGATATCCGCACAATGCTACAACAAAACGACAAAATCGACACCAAACAGACTTTATTGGTCTATTTTAATCAATTCGCCGATTCATCATTAAATATTATGGTGTACTGTTTTACCAAAACCACAGTATGGGCAGAATGGTTAGATGCGCAGCAAGAAGTTTATTTAAAAATGATTGATATTGTGCATCAACATGGCGCTGACTTCGCCTTCCCATCACAAACTGTATATATTGAAAAATCATCGCCTGTATCACCATAAGCATCCGATAAAAAAATGCTGATATCCGTTCAATATCAGCATTTTTAATTAAATATCACGTATCACTTCATTTAATGATAACTAGATAACTAATGGCGACTATTCTCCCTGAATACGACGATATTGGCCTTTATCTTGTAATAGCCTAACCCCTAAAATACTACCACAAAGTGAAAGTAATACGGCGGCAAGAGCGGGAACAACTATCCACATCATCCATTGTGGTTGCCATGGGAAATTAAATACCGATTTTTGCAACAACCCTAATGCAACTTCAGCCCCTATCGCTGCAGCTAAACCGGCCATTAACCCTAATAAGGCAAACTCCGCCCAAAGCGTGCGTCTTAATAGTGACTTACTCGCGCCTAATGTTCGATAAACCACCAACTCGATACGACGTTGTGTCATACCGACTTGAATTTGTGCCACTAATAGCAATGCCCCACACAGCATAACTAATCCAACCATAATTTCTAATGCTCGGCTGACTTGCTGTAAGATCTGCTGAACTTGCTGAATTAATGCACCCGTATCTAGCACACTGACCGTAGGAAATTGTCGATTTAATGCGGTGATCAAACTTCCATCACCATTGTAATAAAAACTGCTCATCCATTTTTCAGGCTGATTGCTTAGCCCTTCTTCTGCGAAAATAAAGAAGAAATTTGGTCGCATATTTTCCCAATCAACATGGCGAATGCTGGTGACAACAGATTTAAACTCGCGAGTATCACCAACAAAAGTTAGCTCATCCCCCAGCTTTATTTCTAACTTTTGTGCAACCCCCTGATCGATTGAAACGCCATTACCGACGGGAGGCCATGAGCCTTCGACAATAACATTATCTTTAGGAAGTTCACTGTGCCACGTTAAATTAAGCTCTCTTCGTACGGTATTATTCCCCGCATCCCGTGCATCTGCCCACACTTTCGCATTGTGATCATTAATCGCTGTTAAACGTGCTAACACAACCGGATAAGCATCTGTCGGTGCCACATGATAAGTGGCTAATAATGTATTAATCTGCTGTACCTGAGGCTTTGACATATTAATCAAGAAATAGTTAGGACTATCTTCAGGTAACTGCTGTTGCCATTTTTCCAATAAATCCCCTTGCAGCAAAACCAATAGCGTCAATAGCATAAAGGATAATGAAAAAGCGGCTAATTGCGTCATGGTTTGGAAAGGCTGGCGTAATAAACGTGTCACCGCTAAACGGGCACTCAATTGCTTAAATTTAAATTGCTTTAAAAGCCATAATCCAAGCCAACCAATCACGCCAAGCAAGAAAGCAATGACGACGATACCTAATAAAATAGACCACAATAAAACACCCGTTCCGGCAAACAGAGTTAAAGCGCCAACAACAATCAATGCAACGATGGGTAAATAATAACGTAGTGGCCAACTAGGTGCCGTAGTACCACTTCTCAACACGCGGGAAGGTTGCGTTGACATTAATTGATGATAAGGGCGTAACCCCGTCAATAACGCGATGAGTAGTAAAGAGCCAACCGACCATAGCCATGGCATAAAGCTCGCATCAGGTAAACTTTTTGGTAATACCGGTGCTAAAATCTGCAACAATACTAATTCAAAGCCCCAACCGACCAGTGAGCCGCCCACGATAGCCGCAACAATAATCACCCCCCACTGCCCTATAATCCATTTACGTAATGCATGATTATCGGCACCTAAGGTTTTTAATACCGCAATTAGCGTATGTCGACTACGGCAATAATGTGTCATTGAAACCGCGACGGCAGAAATCGCCAATAATAGTGTTAATAATGCAGATAATAGTAAAAAGTTTTTTGCTCTCTCCATTGATTGAGATAGCGCACCATTATCTTGTTTTAAGCTATTCCAACGCTGGTCAGGTTTTAATAAGGGATCAAAGCGTTGTTGGTATTCATCAATTAATGCTTCATTACCCGCAAACATATAACGGTAAGTTAAGCGGCTTCCCGGCTGAACGGCACCAGTCGCTTCAACATCAGCAAGATTAATTAAAATACGCGGGGCAATTTGAAAAGGATTAAAACCACTGTCAGGCTCTTGAACTAATACACCGCTAATTGTAAAAGTGGCATCACCGACATCAATATTATCACCAACCTTGATACCCAAAAGCGCCAGTAACCTTGCATCTACTAACGCCGTGCCTTTCTCCGCTTTTAGCCCTGCGGGCTGAGTTTCTAGCTCACCATAGAGTGGATATAAGTTATCCGCGGCTTTTACCAACGCCAATTGAGGAGTATCACCTTCTGGGGCATAAGACATGGTGGTAAATTGCATTTGACGACTGAGTGTTAGCCCCATTCTTTTAGCTTCAGCTAGCCAATTTTCATCAACAGGATACGAGGCGCGTAGCACTAAATCACCGGCGATAAGATCACGACTTTGAGCATAAATACTTTTATCAATGCGATCACCAATACGCCCTAACGCCAGCACACAAGCCACCGCCAGCGCTAAAGAGAGCCAAACAATTAATAAAGCCGGCGAGCGCCACTCACGCCAAAACCAACGCCAGATCATGACTCCTCCTTAAGTTGCCCATCAACAAGACGTAATCTTCGCTGACAACGAGCGGCAAGCTCATTATCGTGGGTGACCAAAATTAATGTTGTGGCATAATCACGATTAAGGGAAAACAGTAAATCGGCAATTTTATCTCCCGTTTTTCGATCAAGATTACCTGTTGGCTCATCAGCAAACAGGATCGCCGGTTGGGTACAAAAAGCTCTTGCTAATGCAACACGTTGTTGCTCACCACCGGAAAGTTGTGCGGGCATATGATACAAGCGCTCACCCAAACCCAATTGTTTAAGTAAATCAACGGCTCGCGTATGGCTCTGTTTTTCTGACTCACCTTTTAATAACGCAGGAAGTTGCACATTCTCTAAGGCATTTAACGTTGGAATTAGCATAAAAGATTGAAAAACAAATCCGACATGTTGTGCACGTAATTTTGCCCGCTCTTCTTCATTCATTTTGGTCAGATCGTGTCCCATTAATTGCACACGACCAGCGCCTCCATCATCTAATCCGGCAATAATACCTAAAAGTGTAGATTTGCCCGATCCTGACTCACCAATTAAAGCAATTGTCTGTGCAGACTCGACAACTAACTCAACACCCTGCAATATAGAGATCTGACTATCACCTTCTCCTACTTGTTTGGTTAACTGATGAACTTCAAGAACCTTTTCCGTCGACATACTTGTTTCCTTATCGTCATGATGATGTTTAGCTTTAAGTCTATCGCTGCTGATACCTTTTTGATCTTTGGTGACAGCCTAAGTGCCGGATATCGCCTTCCTATTGAAAGCGCATGGGCGCAACGCCTCGCGGATAAGTGGAAATTAACTTATCCTGAAATAAATGTCGTGAATGCAAGCATCAGTGGCGAAACCGCATTTCAAGGTCAAAATAGGCTCCCTGATTTATTAAAACAGCACCAACCTCGTTGGGTTTTGATTGAACTGGGTGCAAATGATGGCTTACAAGGCTACCCTATAGCCCAAACGAAAGAAGCGTTGCAAAACATCATTACCCAAGTAAAAGAAGCGGGAGCAACGCCACTCTTTATGCAAATTATGATTTCGCCTAATTATGGTAAACGCTATACGCAATCTTTTTCTGCGATTTACCCACAATTGGCGAAAGACAATGCTCTTGAGCTTATCCCATTTTATATGGAGCAAATAGCAGATAAACCTGAGTGGATGCAAAACGACAGCATTCACCCAAATGAAGCGGCTCAGCCTTTTATTGCTCAATGGATGGATAAAACCCTATCCCCTTACCTAACACGTTAAACTATTGTGACAGTAGTTAACCTAGATTAAATGAGATTAATTGTAAAATTATGCAAAAAACGGTATTGATTACAGGAAGTTCTAGTGGGATTGGACTGTGTGCGGCAAAAACACTCAAGCAAAAAGGATATCGAGTACTGGCTGCTTGTCGCAAAGAAGATGATCTTAACCATATGGAAACATTGGGGTTTGAGCCTATTTTTCTTGATCTCGATGATGCAGAAAGTATCGAAAAAGCCATATTAGAAGTCATTCGCCTTACTAATGGGCGTTTATATGGATTATTTAATAATGGTGGTTTTGGGGTTTATGGTCCATTAAATGCGATTAGTCGCCAGCAAATGGAAAAACAATTTTCCACTAATTTCTTTGGCTTACATCAGCTTACTATGGGGTTACTGCCGGCGATGTTACCTCATGGCGAAGGACGTATTATTCAGACGAGCTCGGTAATGGGATTAATATCCACTCCCGGCCGAGGTGCTTATGCGGCGAGTAAATATGCCGTTGAAGCTTGGTCTGATGCATTAAGAATGGAACTTGCCTCTACGGGGATAAAAGTCAGTTTAATTGAGCCGGGTCCAATAAAAACACGCTTTACTGAAAATGTTAATCAAGCCCAACAAGATAAACCGGTAAAAAATCCGGGGATTGCGAGTCGTTTCACATTAACACCTGATGATGTAGTGAAAAAACTAATCCATGCTTTAGAAAGTCCAAGACCTAAGTTACGTTATCCTGTGACCTTACTCACTTATGCCGTCAAAGTGTTAAAACGACTCCTCCCTGATAGACTTATGGATAGGATCTTAAACGGCCAAAGTAACAAGGCTTGATTTTTGCAAAATTCATCCTTATTTATTAATGAAATAGCGTAATAAACAGCATTTATATTTAAAACTCTCAAAAAGGGATAAGTTAATGTTAGCAACTGCACATATTGTTGATGTAAATGAATCGAATATTCAGCAAGTTATAGAACAATCGATGACAAAACCGGTCATGATGTACTTCTATTCAGAGCGTAGTCCTCATTGTGCAGAGCTTGGGGCAACGTTGGATAAACTAGCGGCTGAATTTGCTGATCAGTTTGTATTAGCTAAATTAGATTGTGATGTTGAACAGATGATTGCCTCGCAATTTGGTCTACGTGCGATCCCAACTGTTTATATATTGCAAGAAGGTCGTCCTGTCGATGGGTTCCAAGGCCCACAACCTGAAGAAGCTATTCGCCAAATCCTTGCCAATATCTTACCTAAACCAGAAGAATTAAAAGCAGCGCAAGCTTCAGCACTATTAGCAGAAGGTAAAGCAGACGAGGCATTACCACTGTTAAAAGAAGCACACCAAATTGATCCCAAAAACAGTGAAATTACCTTAGCCCTCGCAGGTGCTTTAATTTCATTAAATAAACATAATGAAGCAGAAGAATTATTAGCCGCAATTCCATTGCAAGATCAAGATAGCTACTATCACAGTTTATTAGCTCAAATTGAACTGCAAAAACAAGCTGCCGACACACCTGAAATTCAGCAATTACAAGATAATTTTAATCAGCAACCTGACAATACTGAACTCGCTATTCAACTGGCGTTAAAACTGCATGAAGTGTCGCGCAATGATGAAGCCCTTGAATTGCTATTTAATTTTCTGAAAAAAGATCTTAATGCCGGTGAAGGACAAGTTAAGAAAACCCTGATGGATATTTTATCTGCTTTAGGGACTAATGATAATCTAGCATCTAAATATCGCCGAATGGTGTATTCTTTACTTTATTAATATTCATTTTATTTATTAAAGCAGGCTAAGGACAGATACATGGAAATAGTTATTGGTATTATTATCTTATTTGCCATTATTTTAGTTTTAAGTGGTGTAAAAACCGTTCCACAAGGTTATCAGTGGACTGTCGAGCGTTTTGGACGTTATACACGTACCCTTGCTCCAGGCCTTCAACTCCTTATTCCATTTATTGACCGTATTGGTCGTCGTATTAATATGATGGAACAAGTATTAGATATCCCTTCTCAGGAAGTGATTTCTCGTGATAACGCCAATGTCAGTATTGATGCGGTCTGCTTTATTCAAGTTATCGATCCAGTAAAAGCTGCTTATGAGGTGAATAACCTAGAGCTTGCAATCATCAATCTAACGCTAACCAATATCCGTACTGTGTTAGGCTCTATGGAACTGGATGAAATTCTTTCACAACGTGATCAGATCAATAGCCGTTTATTACTGATTGTTGATGATGCAACTAACCCATGGGGTATTAAAATTACCCGTATTGAAATTCGTGATGTGCGCCCACCACAAGAGCTAATTTCTGCCATGAATGCGCAGATGAAAGCTGAGCGTACTAAGCGTGCTGATATTCTAGAAGCAGAAGGTATCCGTCAAGCGGCAATCTTAAAAGCGGAAGGTGAAAAACAAGGGCAAATCTTAAAAGCAGAAGGTGAACGTCAGTCTGCTTTCTTACAAGCCGAAGCCCGTGAGCGTGCAGCAGAAGCGGAAGCAAAAGCGACGCAAATGGTATCAGAAGCTATCGCTAAAGGGGATATGCAAGCCATTAACTACTTTATTGCACAAAAGTATACCGATGCCCTGTCACAAATTGGTTCTGCCGATAACAGCAAAGTTGTAATGATGCCATTAGAAGCCAGTAACTTAATGGGTGCAATTGGTGGTATTTCAGAATTATTAAATACCAAAAAAAGTGACTCAGGTAACAAGAGCAATTAATGATGATTGAATGGATTAGTGCTCAGCCAGCACTTTTCTGGCTTTGCCTTGGTGTCTTACTATTAATCGCCGAAATGCTAGGCACTGCAGGCTACTTACTATGGTCTGGTATGGCCGCATTATGTGTTGCATTAATCGCATGGATCTTACCTATTGGTTGGCCCATTCAAGGTATTCTATTTGCATTACTCACCGTTATTAGTGCGATCCTTTGGCGTATCTGGCTTAAACGCAAAAAGTTATCCAAAGAAGCAGAAAACCTAAACCAAAAAAGTCACCAACTTATTGGTATAAAAGCAGTTTTGTTATCGGATACTGAAAATGGTTTTAGTCGCATAAAGCTTGCTGATGGGAGTTGGCGAGTCTATTCTGACACGCCATTAAAAGCAGGTGATACAGTCAAAGTGATTGCTATTGATGGTATCACCTTGCACGTCACCTCATTTTCTCCCACCACTCGCTCGGCATCATCAATACAGCATGCTGCTGTTATTGATGATGACAACAACCAGAAAGATGATTGATGATTGGGCATTCCGCCCCATCATCGCCAGGGCATTCATTTGCTAATAAGAGAAGCCGTTGACGAATAGCATTTAATTCGTTAATGGTTTTCTCTATCTCAGCCACTTTCTTTAAGGTTGCCTCTTTCACATCAGCACTGTGACGCGAGGGATTGCGTAATAACATCAGCAATGAACGACACTCTTCTAAACTAAACCCAACTTCACGAGCTTGCTTTAACAGTGTTAATTCTTCGATATGTTGCGGCAAATAGTATCGATAGCCATTTTCACCCCGATGAGGTGGGGTTATCAGATCTTTTTCCTCATAAAAACGGATTGCTTTTGTCGTCAAACCGGTTTTGGTTGCGATTTCACTAATATTCAAAATTCCCCCTTGACCTTCCCCTTGCGGAAAGGTTTAGCCTTTATCTCAGATAAGAAAAAACCTTTTCAAGAAAGCAAGTTATCCCATATTACGCCATAATAGAGGTAATCGCTTTTTATTTGGAGATATTGACCATGGCAAAAACTACGCTACTCGCACTACAAGGGCTTTCATGCTCCCACTGTGTTAACAGTGTAAAAAAATCACTTGATGCCCGCAATGATATAGAACAGTCCACGGTGACTATTCAATACGCTAAAATTGACAGCGACGCAACTGTTGAAAGCTTAATCAAAACCATTGAAGAAGCCGGATATGAAGCTCATTTAGCCACTCAAGCTGATGTAAAACTAAGTTTAAGTGGGCTTAACTGTATGAAATGCGTTGGTAAAACAGAAAACGCGTTGTTAGCTGTTGACGGTGTTGTTGCGGTCAATGTAGACAAAACATCGGCTGAAATTTTTGGTACAGCAAACGCAAAAGATTTAATTGCCGCCGTTGTTGCTGAAGGTTTTGAAGCCTCACTAGCAAACGAAGAAGAAAATAAACCAAAAACGATTGAACTGACTTTATCAGGCTTAAATTGTGGTCATTGTATCAATTCAGTGAAGAAAGCTCTTGAAGGGACTGATGGGGTAGAAAGTGCACAAGTGGAATTAACTCATGCCACAGTAACAGGTACGGCAAACACAGAGCGTGTGATCACAGCCATTCAAGATGCTGGTTATGATGCAAAATTAGCAGGAACCAACCACCCAAAAACTGAGCCGCTGACGCAAACGGATGCACCACTGGAAGCATCGTCAGCGGCGATTTGTGATATTCCAGTAGAAGAAACCATCCTTGATAATAATAATGCTGATATCAGTATCGATGATGATAGCACTCAGCTATTAATCGACGGTATGACTTGTGCAAGCTGTGTTAGCAAAGTACAAAAAGCCTTACAAAGTGTTTCCGGTGTTGAAAATGCACGTGTTAATTTGGCTGAACGTAGCGCACTTGTAACGGGTCATGTTAATCATGATGACCTGATTAATGCGGTCGAAAAAGCAGGCTATGGGGCAGAAATTATTCAAGATGATGTAAAACGTAGAGAGCGTCAACAAGAAGTCGCTGTTGCTAATATGAAGCGTTTTCGCTGGCAAGCAGCCTTAGCCTTAGTCGTTGGTATTCCTGTAATGGTATGGGGAATGATCGGCGATAATATGATGTTAACGGAAGCTAATCATAATATCTGGTTAACTATCGGTATTATTACGCTTATTGTGATGATAGCTGCAGGTGGGCACTTTTATCGTAATGCGTGGCAAAGCCTAAAAAACGGCAGTGCCACCATGGACACGCTCGTTGCGTTAGGTACAGGGGCGGCTTGGCTCTATTCAATAAGTGTTAACTTATGGCCTGAGGTGTTTCCTGCCCAAGCAAGACATCTCTATTACGAAGCCAGTGCGATGATCATTGGTTTGATAAACCTTGGTCATATGCTTGAACAAAGAGCCCGTCAGCGCTCTTCTAAAGCATTAGAGCGTCTATTAGACTTAACACCACCAACAGCAAGAGTAGTAACGGATAATGGCGAAGTTGAAATGCCATTAGCGGATGTGAAACAAGGTATGATCTTGCGTTTAGCAACCGGTGATAAAGTTCCCGTTGATGGTGAAATCACCCAAGGTGAAGTGTGGATGGATGAGGCAATGTTAACTGGTGAGCCAATTCCACAACAAAAAAGCCTTGGTGATACCATTCATGCAGGTACTACCGTGCAAGATGGCTCAGTGCTGTTTAAAGCTGCAGCAGTAGGCAGTCAAACTACCCTTGCCAGAATTATCAAACTGGTACGTCAAGCACAAAGCAGTAAACCCGAAATAGGTCAATTAGCAGATAAAATTTCCAGTGTATTTGTTCCTATCGTCGTCGTTATTGCGTTAATTGCAGGGGCTATTTGGTACTTTTTTGGTCCTTCACCACAGATTACTTATGCACTCGTCATTATCACAACGGTATTAATTATCGCTTGTCCTTGTGCTCTAGGATTAGCGACCCCCATGTCGATTATTTCAGGTGTGGGACGTGCCGCAGAATATGGCGTATTAGTGCGTGATGCGGATGCATTACAACAAGCAAGCCAATTAGATACCTTAGTTTTTGATAAAACAGGTACCTTAACTGAAGGCATGCCACAAGTAACTGAGATCCACACATTCAATCAGATAAGTGAAACTCAAGCGCTAGCATTAGCAGGCGCACTAGAAAGTGGCTCTAATCATCCATTAGCAAAAGCGATTTTAACCAAAGCTGAAGGTATTAAATTACCGCAAATAAGCCAATTTAGAACTCTTGCAGGTATGGGGTTAAGTGGTGAAATTGACGGCAATATTGTGCTGTTAGGTAATCCTAAACTAATGAAAGAATCTGGCATTGATATAAGTGAGATAAACGCCTTAATAGAAAACCAATCAGCGAAAGGGGTAACCCCCGTCTTATTGGCACAAAATGGGAAAATAGCGGCCCTACTTTCTATTCGTGACCCACTGCGAGAAGATACCGTTAGTGCATTACAGCGTCTACATCATCAAGGTTATCGTTTGGTCATGTTAACTGGAGATAACCCTATTACAGCCAATGCGATAGCTAAAGAAGCAGGTATTGACCAAGTGATTGCAGGCGTTATGCCAGAAGGTAAAGCGCAAGCGATTAGTCAACTACAGGCAGAAGGTCGTCGCGTAGCAATGATTGGGGATGGTATTAACGATGCCCCAGCACTGGCTAAAGCAGACGTTGGTATTGCGATGGGTGGTGGCAGTGATATCGCCATTGAAACCGCGGCCATTACCTTAATGCGCCATAGCTTACATGGTGTTGCTGATGCGGTTGAGATCTCAAAAGGCACACTGCGCAATATGAAACAAAACTTGTTTGGTGCATTTATATATAACAGTTTAGGCATTCCTATTGCTGCCGGTATCTTATATCCTTTTACCGGTACATTATTAAACCCTGTGGTTGCTGGTGCCGCGATGGCCTTATCATCAATCACTGTCGTCAGTAATGCCAACCGATTATTACGTTTTAAACCGAAAAAATAGTCACAATTAATCAGTTAAATACAGCCTCTTCTATCTTTAGATACAAGAGGCTTTTTTATTATCCAGAGAGAATTATCATCATTTCAATAAGTTAAAAAAAAGCCGATATTGCTATCGGCCAGTCAAAGAGGAATTTTTCATTATACAAGAGAGTCATCACTCCGCCCTCTTAACGGTAGAATAGCAATTTATTATCAATATTTCATTATATTTTATTATTTATAAATATATTCATTAATAAAAATTAAAAGGCGTTTTATTTATAGTGATTAAAAAATCATTTTATAAAATAAGCCACTTATTTTTATACTTTATATTTTTATAAGGACTTTTTAATGAATTATAATAAATTATTTCTTATTTCTTTATCTTTAATTTATTCTGCAAATGTTTTTTCTAATACGGATAGCCTATCACCAATGGATAATCTATCTCCATCTATGACTTTTAGCCCACCAGTAATTAGCCCAAGCCCATTACCAACAGGTAACCCTTCACAATTAGGAAATGGTTCTATGGTAGAATCAAGTGTAGGTATTCCCCCAACATCAACAACTCATCTACCACAACCACCATTAATAGGTTATGGCGCACCAACAATAGGTAATACATCAGGATATAGGACACAATTTCCAAATACAGATGCTAATCCAATTAAAACAATTAAAGCAATTAAAACATACCTTGACATGACTGATCATGCAACCGATGATCATAATAATTTGATAGGTGGATACATTTCAGCCTTTATTTCTATTTCTAGACCTTCTACATCTACATCATCTGAAAATACTGTAGTCAGCCTTTCTAAACCTTTTTTTGATCGTATGTCTAAAGCAATAGATGTTGATTCTGATGAAGATGGAAGTATGTTAGTGGATAAAAGTAAAAAGGATATCGCTCGTACTATGTCTTCTTATTTAGAAAATCTAGAAGCAGACTTTTTAGAAACAATGAACGATGAAAATACTAGTGAGGATGAAAATACTAGTGAGATAAGACTAACACAGATGGCATTATTACATCAGATACAAGATTTTAAAAATATTGTTGACGAAAGTATAGAAAAAGGTACCTCTTTTACTATTGTTGCAAATCAAGATCTAGAAACAGCAGAACCATTAACTGAAATCCAAATGATTACTAAGCGATTATCGCAACCAGTAACACGAGTTGATATTGCTAATGCATATGTTTTATTATCAGGAAAAATAGATAATGAAGTTGGAGCTATAGCGAATCAACAACAAATAACTACTGAAACGTTAACTTTACAGGATAATAAAATTACTAAAGTAGAAAGTGATGTGAAAAAAAATGAAGGTAATATAGCTGTTAATAGAGAAGGTATTACTAAAGTAGAAAGTATTGTAGAAAAAAATAAAGAAGATATACAAACAAATAGAGAAGATATTAATAAAGTTAAAGAAACTGCTGGCAAAAACAAAATATACGTAGATAAATACCTAGCTAATGATTTCGATGTTAATGAGCAATCTAAAAGTTTAGTAGGTCATCTTGGCTCTTTATATGTAGGAAATAAGTCAAACACAGATAATATTAATGCCATTAAAAATGATCTTAGCCATTTTAAAAATGAAACCAATAATCGTTTCTATAAAGTTGAAAAGCGCGCTAATCAAGGGATTGCCTCTGTTGCAGCGATGAGTAATTTACCTTTTAATGATGCAGCAACCTTTAGCACCGCAATGGGTATCGGTAATTATCGTAATGCCACAGCATTTGCATGGGGAATGCAATACCGTATCAACGAAAATGTTAAAGTTAAAGCCTCAACCGCTTGGAATGACGCTAACAATTGGGTCTCTGCGGGGGGGATCGGTATTAGTTGGTAATATAAATTTATAAATATAGCGGTAAAGATAAGGAAAGTTAAGTAAAACTCAGTTTTCCTTGTTTTATTCAATACAAAATCCGTTATGCTACAACCTTGTGGTTTATTCCATGAGGAGCGTATCAAATGAAGGATATAATACAGAAAATCAAGCAATGGATCGGCATACAGAAAACATCTTATTACCCCTATCCTGCTATTGATATTTCACTCCCTAATCATGTCTCTTTACATCTTGTTGGTAGTATCCATATGGGCGTGCCAACGATGTCACCATTATCCAATGTGCTGATTAATAAAATAGCAACAGCGGATGCGGTTATTGTCGAAGCGGATATTTCAACCGAAACTCAGCCCTTTGATCAACTATCGTTATTGCGAGAGCCATTAGAAAAGCGAGTAAATGAAGCACAACTTGCAACTATCATCAGCCATTGTGATCTTCTTTCTATTCCACATTACCAAATTGATGATAAACCACTGTGGCAAATCGCGCTGATATTACAATCAACCCAAGCGATGCAACTTGGATTACAACCACAACACGGCATTGATTATCAAGTTATCCAACAAGCCAATAAACAACAAAAAGCGATTATAGAGCTAGAAGGTATTGAGCGTCAGGTCGCATTATTATTAGATTTTCCACAAGATGGCGCACAATTACTCGAAGATACGCTAAAAAATTGGCATGAAAACGCCCGGGCATTGCAAATTATGATCAATTGGTGGTTAAATTATACCAGTGAAAAGCACCCTTCTCCTTTGCCAAATACTTTTAGCAAAGCGGTATTTGATATTTTAATGGAAAAGCGCAATCAAGTCTGGGCAACAACGCTTTCTAATCTTCCAGCAGGCCACTATGTTGTCACCGTCGGTGCTCTTCACTTATTTGGTGAAGATAATTTAGTTGATCGATTAACTTATCAAGCATAACAAGATCACGTTCACCATTGCTCTCACCTTATTGAGTAGGAATAATTATGACTCCCGCAGTGAATTTACTGGAAAAACAAAAAATTAAATTTACTCTTCACCCTTATGAACATGATGCGAATGTACATAACTTTGGTGATGAAGCCGTTGAAAAGTTAGGGCTAGATAACCGTCAAGTGTTTAAAACGCTTCTCGTTGCGTTAAATGGTGATGCTAAAAACCTAGCCGTTGCGGTAACACCAGTATCAAGTCAACTTGACTTAAAACGAGTCGCCAAATGCCTTAAAGCTAAAAAAGCAGAAATGGCCAATCCACAAATAGCACAAAAAGTAACAGGTTATTTAGTCGGCGGTATAAGCCCATTAGGACAAAAAAAGCGCCTTCCCACGGTGATTGATGAGCAAGCACTTAAGTTTGACACTATCTATGTCTCAGGAGGTAAGCGAGGGCTGGATATTGAACTAACGGCTGAAGATTTATGCTCAGTATTAGGTGCACAATTTGCCCTGATCCGTAAAGAAGATTAAGAGTAACTGATTGCTTATTTTAGGCTTTTATATCAACCAAGCTGCCAATAAGAAATAAAATAACAAAAGGCGACATCCTGCCGCCTTTTGGGAATTATCTATTGTATATTTTCAATAATTACTATTTTTTATACACAATCTCGCCTTGCGGTTCAAAATCAGCCGCTTTTAGTGGTGAATGTTTTTCGATATAACCTTTTAACACTTCTGCATCAACAAAGCCGGTATTTACATATCCTGGGTGTGAATCAATCTTAGGATAACCATCACCACCAATACCGTTAAAGTTTAATGTCGCCATACGATAATTTTTAGTTTTATCTAATGGTTTGCCCGCAATTTTTACATCACTCACTTTACAATCTGCATCTACGGTTAAACTTACATTGTAAAATTGTGCATAAGCGCCTGAATCTACTTTCATGCAAGCAACTGCGGATAGGTAAGGTTCAACTTCTTCACCTTTGAAATCAACATAGACGAGTTCGTTAGCAAAGGGTTGTACTTTTAATACATCTTTATAAGTAATATCGCCAGATTCAATCGAATCACGTACACCACCACCACTCATAATGGCAAAATCAGCATTTGCACGCTCCGCCTGAGCGGATAACAGTAAACGCGCCATATTCGTTTGTTCAAAACGAACTTTGCTACGATCGCCTTCTAATTTACCAACAACTTCCCCGACTTTCACATTCAATTGCTCACCACCTTTCTCTTGATAAGGGGTCAGTAATTTCATCATTTCAGGGTTATGAGGGATCTCCTCTGTGTAGTAAACTCGCTCAGTGGTTCCATCTTCTTTTTTCACTTTCTTATTTAAGTTAATTGGAATTAACTGATAGTGTTTTAATGTGAACTCACCATTACGGAACTCAAAATCAGCGCGACCTACATATTTACCCCATTCATGGGCTTGAACAATCCATGTGCCATTTTGATTATCTGGAGCGCAAGGCGTGCCGGGAACATAATCTGCTTGTTTGTAGTTTTTATTCTCTTGAGACATACACACCGGATCTTGTGAGTGTCCACCAACAATCATATCTAAATAGCCTTTCGGCAAAGCACGCGCCATTTCAACATCACCCGGTGCATTAGAGCCATGATTACCATCGTCATAATGCCCCATATGGGTAGCAGCGATAATAATATCGGGTTTTTCTGTGATACGTAATTCTTCAACGACTTTTTTCGCTTCATCTGCCGGTTTACGGAACTCAGTATCAGGGAAGTTAGCAGGATTACCAATACGCACAGTATCATCGGTAGTTAAACCTAATACCGCGATTTTCACTCCTTGTTTATCAAAAATAGTATAAGGTTTAAATAAACGTTCACCGGTACTTTTTTGATAAATATTCGCAGAAAGGAAAGGGAAAGTAGCCCATTTTTCTTGTTGGCGCAGCACTTCGAGTGGATTATCAAACTCATGATTACCCAGCGCCATAGCGTCATAACCGACAAGATTCATCCCTTTAAAATCAGGCTCTGCATCTTGTAAATCAGATTCAGGAACCCCCGTATTAATATCACCTCCAGACAGAAGCAATACGCTACCGCCATTTTTAGCGACTTCATCACGAATATTGTCAACGACGGTTTTTTGAGCAGCTAAACCGTACTCACCATGATCATTGTGCCAAAAGTGACCGTGGTGATCATTAGTATGTAGGATGGTAATTTGGTAAGTTTTATCTTTTTCCCATGCCTGAGACATCACAGGCGCCATTGCTAAAGTCACTGTCAGTGCGCATGCAGATAATTTAAACGATAAGCTCATGGTCTATCCCCATGTATATTATTTATTGAGAAGGCTCTGCCCTGTATTCACAGTAGAAAAAGCAGAAAGAAGTAAATAGTTTTACTGTGTTTTATGACGTAGGTTATATATTTTTTTTATTATTTCATTGTTCCAATAGTTTTTTTGAGACATCAGTCAAACTCTATTTGCTATAAATGGACTTGACGTAAAATAGATATGGACGACGCTAATAACAATAGCAATAACTTATTAACAAAAAAGCATACATTAAGTTGTGATAACAAATTTTTGGCTATTTTTACTCCATTATAGGTAAGAACGACTATAATTTAACTTAAAAAATAAATTTCAGTTATGAACATCTCGGGGACAATGTTACCCGTTCCCCTATCGCAAAAACAAAGTCTGCTTATTGATACTATGTTAATCACAGCATTTTCTACTGTTTAGCATGGTGCTCAATAGTTATTCACTACTGAAATAACCATAGTTAGCATTTTTTATTTTATCTGAGTTTTACATGGGTCAATATGAGGGATACTCGTCTTAGCGATTGCTCTCTAATTTAAAAAACATTGAACATGTTGAGCCTAATGACACTTATCTATCTTTATTGATTATTTCCATACTTTTTCTTCACCAGATTATGACCAATAAAGCTAAATAAGTTGTATTTATTTTTACAACTCACAACCAATCTAAATACTCTATATCAAGCTTATACAAAGAATAACTACCAAAAATAACACAGAAACACTCAGTTACATTATAAAACTAAATCAAATTGCTATTTTTATAAAAATTCAATAAATTTTAGCGAATTTAGCGCTTAGATACGTTAAACTAATACCCTGCTGTACCACTCGCCCCCCGATACATGTAGTTTAATAACAAGAAGGAGAATTGATGCCGCATTCAACCCCCCTCATTACCACCATTGTTGGTGGATTAGCACTTGCTTACATCTTAGGCATGATTGCTCAACGGCTAAAAATCTCACCTTTAGTAGGATATCTTGCTGCGGGTGTGCTCGCTGGCCCATTTACCCCCGGCTTCGTTGCTGATACCTCTTTGGCGCCTGAGCTTGCTGAAATCGGTGTTATCTTACTGATGTTTGGCGTAGGTTTACATTTTTCTTTAAAAGATCTAATGGCTGTAAAAGCTATCGCGATCCCCGGTGCCATAGCACAAATTACCGTTGCTACCTTATTAGGGTTAGGGTTATCCACTTTCTTTGGCTGGGGTCTATTTAGTGGCATTGTCTTTGGATTATGCCTTTCAACGGCAAGTACTGTGGTATTGCTACGCGCACTCGAAGAAAGAGGTTTAATTGATAGCCAGCGCGGTCAAATCGCTATTGGTTGGTTAATTGTCGAAGATCTCGCTATGGTATTAGCCTTAGTACTACTACCAGCTATTGCCAATATGCTTGAAAGTAGTGACCAAACAAGTATTTCACAGTTATTAATTAACTTAGGTATCACTATTGGTAAAGTAGTTGCCTTTATTTTAATTATGATGATTGTCGGTCGTAAGCTTATTCCGTGGATCTTAGCTAAAACGGCTGCCACTGGCTCTCGTGAGCTTTTTACCCTATGTGTGTTAGCACTAGCTTTAGGTATCGCTTACGCAGCAGTGACGCTATTTGATGCTTCTTTCGCATTAGGCGCTTTCTTTGCCGGTATGGTACTTAATGAGTCTGACCTCAGCCACCGAGCAGCACAAGATACTTTACCTCTACGTGATGCCTTCGCCGTTCTGTTCTTTGTCTCTGTCGGCATGCTATTTGATCCTATGGTATTAATTGAGCATCCTCTAGGCATTTTAGCCACACTTGCGATCATTATTATAGGTAAATCCTTAGCAGCCCTAGTGCTCGTTCGTATGTTTGGGCATTCACGCAGAACCGCATTAACCATTTCAGCCAGTCTTGCGCAAATTGGTGAATTTGCCTTTATTTTAGCTGGAATGGGGGTTGCACTAAATGTTTTAGAGCCAGATGCACGTAACTTGGTTCTTGCCGGCGCCTTAGTCTCTATTATGCTTAATCCTGTTCTCTTCTCTTTGTTAGACCGTTATCTAGCAAAAACAGAAACCAAAGAAGAGCAAGAGCAACTTCAACAAGAAGAGATGGAAGAAGAGATGCCTGTGCCTGTCGATATTTGTGGGCATGCCATTATCGTCGGTTATGGTCGTGCAGGTAGTATGCTAGCTGAAAAGCTACAACCACAAGCTATCCCATTGGTCATTATTGAAAATAGCCGTAATAAATTTGCTGAGTTAAAAGAAAAAGGCTTAAACGCCGTACTCGGTAATGCTATGACCAAAGAATCGCTGGCATTAGCGCGTGTTGATTGTGCTAAATCGCTACTACTAACTATTCCTAACGGTTATGAAGCAGCAGATATCGCAGAAACGGCAAGAAAAATGAACCCTGATCTTAATATTATCGTTCGTGCTCATTTTGACGATATTATTGTTCGTGCTAACTATGATGAAGAAGCTTCCTTTATTCTTGAGAAAGGGGCAAATCATGTGATAATCGATGAAGATCAGACCGCTTCAGCAATGGCTGAGATGCTAATAAAAGAAGTCGAGTTCGGTTGCGCCATTGATGACACACCTGAAGAGGGTCAACAAATTATTGCACCCAATGCAGCGCAATAATAGAGATTTATTTTTAATAATAAACGATTAACAAACTAAAAAAGCAACACCTTTATCGCGTGTTGCTTTTTATTTTCTCTCTTTCACAAAAAAGAGCGCGACGACTTAACTTAACGTTCCCAGTAAGCTTCTTCTAAGCTATCTTCTTTCTCAGGCAAACCGCGAGTCAAACGTGGTGAGTGTTGGCTTAATACTTGATAGCTTACACGGTTAGCATATTTACACACTTGCGCCAATGAAGAGTAAGTCAAATAACTACGTGGGTGTTTACTCGAATTAGGTACATTAATGCGATGATAACTATTTGCCGTAATATCATGTAATAGTGCAGATAATGCCGCATCGCCAGCACCATTGGTATTCATGATTTTTTCCGGCCCTCCCATATAAGGCTCTATATGCGAATAGACTTTTTCCGGCATTTGGCAATCTTTAAAACGCATAGCACGACTAAACTCGTAACGATTAAATTCAGCAATTGCACCTGGAAGTAACGGATGAGTGGTTTGGCGTTTAAAATCACTCTCTGTAAAGCCTGCCATATACAATCCTGCAGGGCCTGCGGTACATAAGACTAAATCAACCCACTCTAAAGCCGCATCTGATGCTAACAATGGATCAGCATGACCTGTAAGCTCTAGGGCTTCATCTTCATTCATTGCCACTACCGAGACATGCTCTTTTAAGAAATCTCTCCACCACTGAGGATCGTCGGCAATCACGTATTTAGTACCTAATGTTAAGACAACCGGTACATCATGCTTTTTGGCATATTCTATCGCTTTCATAGTTGCCAACGGCATTGGCTCTCCCGGTTTGCAACGGACGAGATAAGCAGTTAAAACTAATGCCGATGCATCTGCAATCATATCCTCAGGAATACTTTCGGGCTGAAGTTGATTCATTTGACCAGGACTGATAGCAAAAGTACGTTCACCATTTTCAGTAATGAGGGTAAAGCAACGCCCTATTGCACCATCAACACCTTGTAAATAGTTTAAATCAGTACGGCTTGAGGTATTACATAAGTAGCGATAAGCATAACTACCAATCTGAATATTGTTGCACATAGTCCCCAATAAAACAGAACGATCATCCGCTAATACGGAGTAGTTATGTAGTGTGTTACCAATAGTGCCACCCGCAAATTCATGGGTAATAAGATTATTAACCGTTAATTCGCGATAAAGGGCTTCCGCTACATCATCTTCAATAACCAGAGAGTGTCCCTGACTCAAGTTATAGCGATTGATAAACGCTTCATCTACCTTAGCTTCAATATCAACTAATGTTTGGTCGATGCCAACAATATAAGCCCGAGAAGATTCGCTCTCAGTCATATTGATGATAGGTTTTAATAATGGATCTCGTAAACTAACGGGAAAATAGTGTTTGGATTTTCTTTTGCCAGGGAATTTCATTGTGAACGATGCTACAAGCTAAAAAAGATGCGCAATGTTAACACAATATTAGTGGAGAGACAGTAGGTGTACGTCTGTACACCTACTTTTATTTGTGGATATTTACGCTGTTTTACGGCGATTTCTTGCCATATAGCCCAGTAAAACACCCATTACAGAAAGGATAAAACCAACAAATGCGGCACCGACTAAGATTAATGCACGTTTAGGCGCATCTTTCTTAGTTGGTTCATAAGGTTTTAGCATATATTTGAAAGGAACAAATTGCAGATCACCCAATTTTATTTGTTCTAACTGCTGGATATTATATAAGCGGTTTTTTAATTCAGAACTGACCGTTGTAGGATCAGTAATCGCTTCTGTTATCGCTAATTTACTACTAAGTGCATCAGCCCCCATGGCAATGGAGTAATCAGGATCATCTTTAATTTGTGCACCTTCACTAGAAATAGGCTTTTTAACTCCCGCAGCATTGGCAATTTCTAGTGCATATTTTAAGCGCTGAACATTAACATTACGCGCATTAGCAATGCGTTCTAAATCCATTTGATACGCTTTTTGCGCATGGTTTAATTTACGCTCAATTTGATCATCAATTTCGTCTTTCACTTCTACCCGTACTTTAGTAGAAATAAAGCGAATATAACCTGACAGTAAATCGTAAGCTTCTTCAGAGGTTGGCGCAGTAAAGCTTAAGTTAATTTCGCCACTAAATTCTTCATCACTATTTTTACTGTCTGATGCTTTTAAATTAATATCTTTAGTAACAATAGCTTCGATTAATTTACGTTTATCCAATGGCGTAGGATCGTCCATCTTAGCCAATAGGTTTTTATAGTAATCTGTATTAACTAAATATTCTTCACGTAATACACGGGAATTGTAGTTATTGATAAATTTTTGGTAAACAGAAGAAGCATTTACGCCAGTATCAACATCAACCAAGCTTAAATCATTTAAGGTTGCTCTTAACTGCTTCATCTCATCTAACATTGGTTTTGTAATAGCAGCTTGGCTTGTCCATTTCTGGGGCAGAAAGCTCGCAACAGTAAAACCTACGATAGCAAATAAAAGTGTGATCCCAATAATGACAAATTTTGATTTATAAAGAACAGAAAATAACTCAAACAGATCGATTTCATCGTTCTGTTTTAGATAAAAATCGTCGAAATGCCCTTTATCAACTTCTGAAGATTGTGGTTTTGAAAGCTTACTATTCATTTTCCTGCCTAAATTTGTGTAATGCAGCGTCCGTTTATCAGCCATTTTAGTGCACAAGACTAAAATGGTTAAAAAATGAGAAAAGATAAGTTTATATATAACTGAAATATGATCAAATGAATATATCACCTAATCCGATAATCGTATTTAGTGAGCTTATCTATTATTTTTCACATATGTCGCGGATTATAGCTTCAAGTAAGTCAATATGCTCAACTTTATCATTCAAAGCAGGAATGTATTCATACTGTTTTCCACCACCATGTATAAAGAACTCACGGTTCTGTTCATTAATTTCTTCTAATGTTTCTAAACAGTCTGATGAAAATCCGGGACAAATAACCTGTACATGTTCAACCCCTTCACTACCCAGTTTTTCCATCGTTTTATCAGTATAAGGTGATAACCAAGGCTCACGGCCAAAACGTGACTGGAAAGTCATCATCACTTTTTCTGCTGGATAATCAAGTTGCTGTTTTAATTTTTCTACTGTAAGGCAGCATTCATCAAAATAGATATCCCCAGTTTTAATAAATCGTTCTGGAATGCCATGAAATGAAAGTACTAAACGATCCGGCTTACCATGTTGCTTGAAACTCTCGTCAATGCTATTTACCAGCGCTTTAATATAAAGTGGATGTTGAGCATAACTACGAACAAAATGCAGTGAAGGAATAGTTCGCATCGTTTTAAACAGTTGGCTAATACCATCAAATACCGCCCCCGATGTCGAACAAGAGTATTGTGGATAAAGAGGTAATACAATTAGCTTTTCAACGCCCTGTGCCAATAATCGCGTCAGTCCTTCGTTGAGGGAAGGATTACCGTAACACATACCTAGTTCAACAGGTATATGCGCAAAACGTTGTGCTAACGCTTTTTGCTGTGCACGGCTATAGACTAAAAGAGGAGAGCCGTCTGGCAACCAAATTTGTTGGTATAATTTGGCCACTTTAGGTGAGCGAAATGGCAAAATAACCCCATGAAGAATGGGTTTCCAAATCCACGGGGAAACATCAACAACGCGAGGATCGCTAAGAAACTGAGCTAAATAGCGCTTCACTGCATCTGGTTGAGGTGCATCAGGGGTGCCAAGATTGACCAAAAGAACGCCGTATTTAGCATCATTCATACCAAGACTCCTTAGAGCTGTTTTATTAACATAACCAAAAGTAAAAGAGTAAAGGAAAATAGTGAACTCTGTTTGTCAATTAATCGGATTGTATTCTTTTTATAAATATTTTGTAAAAAAAATCCCGGTCTAACCGGGATTGCTTTTCGGTGCTATAGATTAACCGAGGATGTTTTTCAGTTCAGCATTAATTTCGCTTACTTTCTGTGTACCATCTATTTTGTGGTACTGCGCGTTACCCGCTTTAGCTTCATTTTGGTAATAAGAAACTAAAGGCGCTGTTTGAGAATGATATTCGACTAAACGTTTACGCACTGTTTCTTCTTGGTCATCTTTACGAGTTGTTAACTCTTCACCTGTCACATCGTCACGGTTTTCAACTTTAGGTGGATTAAATTTAATGTGATAAACACGACCTGATGGCGCGTGCACTCGACGACCAACAATACGTTCAACAATAATTTCATCAGGTACAGCAAATTCCAGTACGAAATCAACATTGATACCCGCTTCTTTCATTGCATCAGCTTGTGGAATTGTTCTTGGGAACCCATCCAACAAGAAACCATTACGGCAATCGTCTTGTTTGATACGCTCTTTCACTAATGCTATTACTAATTCATCAGTCACTAATTGACCGTTATCCATCAATGCTTTTGCTTTCAGTCCTAATTCCGTACCTGCGCTAACCGCAGCACGTAACATATCACCGGTTGAAATCTGTGGGATACCATAGTTTTCTTTAATGAATTGAGCCTGAGTGCCTTTACCAGCGCCTGGAGCGCCTAGTAGAATGATACGCATCGCGTAAATCCCCTTGCATTTAATTTTTTATAGTTAAACTCGAAAACGCATTACCATACCATTTTGTGAGGTCATCGCTCAAGAAATCACGTTATCGATTGCACTTTATTTTTATCGCAAAAGAAAAAAACCACGCTCTCTTGCGCAAAGAACGTGGTTTAAATGATTGAAAACGAATATGGTTACGCGTTTTTAGCCAATAGTTGATTCACTAAACGAATAAACTGGTTTGGATCTTCTAAAGTTCCTCTTTCAGCAAATAACGCTTGATCAAGTAATAAATTGATCCAGTCCGCGAACTGTGTTTCATCGGTCAACTCAGCCGTTTGTTTGACTAATGGATGGTTAGGGTTTAACTCAAAGTTGTATTTAACTTCGGGGACTTGTTGACCTGCAGCCGCAAAAAGTTTTGCCATTTGCGTACTCATTTCATCCGCACCAGTAGTAACAATAGCAGGCGTGTCCGTTAAACGATGAGTTAATTTCACCTCTTTAACTTTATCACCTAGTAAGGTTTTTACACGCTCAACAAAAGGTGCCAGTTGTTTATCTGTCTCCTCCTGCTGCGCTTGTTTCTCTTCATCAGCCAGTTTATCTAAAGATTCATCTGCTTTGCTCACAGATTGGAATGATTTACCATCGAATTCAGTGAGATAGTTCATCATCCACTCATCAATGCGATCGGATAGCAGTAGAACTTCAATACCTTTTTTACGGAATAATTCTAGATGAGGGCTATTTTTGGCCGCAGCATAGCTATCTGCAGTGATGTAATAGATTTTATCCTGACCTTCAACCATACGACTCACGTAATCTGCCAATGAAACAGTTTGTGCATCGCTGTCATTATGAGTAGAAGCAAAGCGCAGTAATTTAGCAATGGCTTCAATATTAGCGTGATCTTCTGCAGGACCTTCTTTTAACACTAAACCGAACTCTTTCCAGAAAGTTTGATACTCTTCAGGATTATTGTCAGCCAGTTTCTGTAACATTTGTAATGCACGTTTAGTTAATGCGCTACGTAAATTACGTGTCACAGAGCTATCTTGTAAGATCTCACGAGAAACGTTCAACGGTAAATCGTTAGAATCGACTAATCCGCGGATAAAACGCAAATAGTTAGGCATAAACTGTTCAGCTTCGTCCATAATAAAGACGCGCTGTACATACAGTTTTAAACCGTGTTGATGTTCACGGTTCCATAAATCCCAAGGTGCTTTAGAAGGAACATACAGCAGGCTGGTGTACTCTTGTTTACCTTCAACCCGGTTATGTGCCCAGCACAGCGGATCAGCAAAATCATGAGAAAGATGCTTATAAAATTCTTTATATTCATCATCACTGATTTCTGACTTATTACGCGTCCATAACGCTTGGGCTTTATTTATTTTTTCCCATGTAACAGTGCCGTCTTCTTCATTTTTAGTTTCTATTTCGACAGGTAGGGAAATATGATCAGAGTATTTGCTGATAATACTACGCAGACGCCAATCATCTAAATATTCGTCTTCACCTTCACGTAGATGCAGGGTAATTTCGGTACCACGATCCGCTTTTTCAATATCAGCAACCGTATAATCACCTTCACCTTGTGACTCCCAGAAAACACCTTTATCAGCAGGTTGCCCCGCGGCACGGGTACGTACCGTCACTTTGTCTGCCACAATAAATGCGGAATAAAAACCGACACCAAACTGACCAATTAATTGGCTATCTTTCGCTTGGTCTTGTCCAATAGACTCTAAAAATGCTTTAGTCCCTGATTTCGCAATAGTCCCTAAATTATCAATCACTTCATCGCGGGTCATACCTATGCCGTTATCACTGATAGTCAGTGTTCTTTTTTCTTTATCAGTGGCAATGCGGACATGAAGTTCACCCTCATTTTCATAAAGAGCTGCATCGGATAATGCACGAAAACGTAACTTATCCGCCGCATCCGATGCATTAGAAATCAATTCGCGAAGGAAAATTTCTTTATTAGAGTAAAGAGAATGGATCATTAATTGTAGAAGTTGCTTAACTTCAGACTGAAATCCTCTCGTTTCCTGATCTTTCATACTCATTTTTACCTCAATTTATCCTAATTTGGCGAAAAAAATCGATATGACTTAAAAGGTGGGGATAGTTAAGCAAGTTTCAAGGGAGCAGAGCTTAATAACATTAATAAAAATACTGAAATGCCATATAAAGAGGAAAAATCAATTACATAACAGCTAGGAATAACCGCCAAGGCAAGCATGATATAAAGCCATTGGCGGTATGTAGATCACCGCGATAAATGGTTATCACCATCATGGGCTAAAATCGCTTGTGCACCTAAATTCGCCTCTTCAATAGCATGTTTTATGGAATCGGCATGAGCAAGCACCACGCCTAAACGACGATGTCCTGCGATTTCAGGTTTAGCAAATAAACGAATTTGTCGATTTGCCTTAAGCGCTTTTTCTAACCCCGTATAGACAATATTAGTACTAGACAACTCAGGTAAAATCACCGCGGAAGCACAAGCACCTAATTGGCGAATACCACCGATGGGATAGCCTAAAAAAGCACGCACATGGAGCGCAAATTCTGATAAATCTTGTGAAATTAAGGTAACAAGCCCTGTATCATGAGGACGCGGTGATACTTCATTAAAAAACACCTCATCACCTTGGATAAATAGTTCCACACCAAATAACCCATAACCGCCCAAATTCTCCACTACTTTACTAGCGATATGTTGTGCTTTGGCAAGGGCAATATCACTCATTTTTTGTGGTTGCCATGACGCACGATAATCGCCTTTTTCTTGCCGATGACCAATAGGCTCGCAAAAATGAATACCATCAATAGCACGAATCGTGAGTAATGTTATCTCAAAATCAAACGGGATCATCTTTTCAACAATCACGCGCCCTTGCCCTGCTCTTCCCCCTTCTTGAGAATAAGTCCATGCACTAGTGAGATCTTGCTCTGAACGAATAACACTTTGTCCTTTTCCAGATGAGCTCATCACCGGTTTTACAATGCAAGGAAAACCAATCTCAACTGCCGCTTTTCTAAAAGCCGCTTCATCATCAACAAATTGATAAGGAGAAGTCAGTAAGTGTAATGTTTCTGCAGCGAGACGGCGTATTCCTTCCCTATCCATAGTGAGTTTTACTGCACGGGCACAAGGTACAACTTTTTGACCATTATTTTCTAATTCGACTAATAATGAAGTAGCAATAGCTTCAATTTCAGGCACCAAAAAATCGGGTTTCTCTTGAGTTATAATCTGTTTTAATGCCTGGCTATCAAGCATATTGACGACATAATGGCGATGAGCAACATGCATTGCCGGCGCATTGGCATAGCGATCAACCGCAATAGTCTCAATGCCAAGACGTTGGCATTCAATGATCACCTCTTTACCTAATTCGCCTGCACCTAATAACATCACTTTTGTGGCATTAGTGGTCAGAGCCGTTCCCAAAATGGTCATTTTCGATCCTTATCTCAGTCAGATAATACGCATTACGCAAACGTTTGCATTTAGTGGTAGCATAACGGAATTTAACAAAGAGAAAAATAGCCATAGTAAAATTTAAATACTTTATATTTTTTGGCTATGCTGACCTTTATGAATTTTTAAGGCATTAAGGCGCTTTCTAATCAGCGCAAAAATACAACACAATAGCCCTAACCAAATCAATGAAAAACTTACTCCTTTCACAGCATCAAATGCTTCATGGAATAGGAATACGGCCAGTAAAAACTGCATTGTCGGTTCAATATACTGTGCTAAACCAATAACGGTTAAGGTGGTTCTTTTGATTGCTGCGGTAAAAAACAGTAAAGGGAGAATAGTCACTGGGGCGGTTAAAATATAATAGAAACGAGTTAAATTGTCTGCAGAAGAAAACGCACTTTCATCTCGCATAATCAGCCAAATCATCGCCCCTATAGCGACCGGAATTAGCCACAAAGTTTCAATAAATAATGAAGTTATGACATCAAAACGAATAAATTTACGAATGAGTCCATAAATCGCAAATGCTCCTCCCATCACGAGTGCCAGTATGGGTAATTGACCATACATCCATAATTGATATCCCACTCCTGCACAAATTAATATTACCGCCCATTTTTCAGCAGGATTTAATTTCTCTTTAAGAAAGATAACGCCCAATACAATAGAAAAAAGTGGATTAATAAAATACCCCAGACTGGCGGCTAAGACTTGTTGATGCGTAAGTGCATAAGTAAAGGTGCACCAAGAGACTGCCATTGCTAATGAACTAAATAAACACATAAAAATAGAGCGTCGATCTTGGAGAACAGCACGCCAGCGAGTTCTATTTTTAATAAATAATCGAACCAGTAATAACAGGGGAATAGACCAAATAAGACGTTGTGCAAGTAACTCTAATGGTTGAGCACCGGGTAATAGCCGATAAAAAAGAGGAGTTATTCCCCATAAAATATAGGAGCAAATGGCTAATAAGACACCTGACTGAGCCCACATATGACTTTCCACCAATAGCGTTAAAGAGACCTTACTATCATACGCCGAAAACGAATCAAACAATATGATCATATCCGCTACTTATCAGCATCAAAGTAAGCGATTATCAAAATAAACCACTGAGTTAAACATAAAAAAAATCTCTATAAATAAAGTTGTATAAACCTTATTTATAGAGATCACAAAAAGACCAGAGCAAAGGGGAAAATAGGACTTACAAGCAAATAAACAAATAATTCATTAAAAAATATCTCGTACATGTAACGGCGGTTGTTTACTGACAAATTCACGCAATACTTTTCGGCTCGGTGCTGCAGCAATAGCGCCCTTTTTAGTGGTTGCTAATGCGCCACAGGCCGCGGCTTGCGTAATAATTTTTAATAAATATTGTTCATCATCAGCAAAACCATATTCTGCAACTGCGGCTAATAATCCTGACATAAAGGCATCACCTGCCCCTGTGGTATCAACACAATTGACGGTAAAGGCACTCAAGGCAACTTGTGTTGTAGGCGTCAACACTAAACATCCTTTAGAGCCTTGGGTGATCACTTTTAAACGAGCAGGATAATCAGCTAATTTTTTTAATGCATTTTCTAACGTAATTTCCTGAGTCATCCAAGTCAGTTCATCTTCAGATAATTTCAAAATATCTGCTTTATGAGCATATTCATCGATGATCGCACGCATTTCTTCATGATCACGCCACATTTGGGGGCGTAAATTAATATCGAAACTCAGTAAAGAGTCGCTATTTTTTACTTTACTAATAGCACTATCTAGCGTCGAGCGACAAATTGGGTTAACTAAAGCAAGTGAACAAAAATGTAAAATGTCTTTTTCAAATACAGGCAGTGATTTATTGGTAAGAAATTGATCAGCAGAGTCCGCAACTAAAAAAGTAAAATCTCGTTCGCCATTTTCTTGCAACGAAACTAAGACTGTACTGGTACGATGTAATTCATCAAATTCCATTGTGCTGGTATCTACACCGAGATCAAATAACGTTTTTTGCATAAAGTGACCAAATGCATCTTCACCGACCCGACCAATAAAGCCACTTTGCTGTCCTAATTTTGCAACACCTGCAGCGACATTCACTGGTGCTCCACCAGCACATGCTTCATATTGCATATTTTGCAGTGGAATTAGGTCAACAACCGCATCACCTAAAGACCAGACTTTCATAATCTCTCCTGAAGATAAGCCACTATTTTTATTCACTATATTGTATTTTTATCAGTATTAATAACTAAAAAAATAAAGATATTGCTCGAAAAAACATCCTGATAACGTTAACATAATGGTGTACAATAATAAAGATAAATTCAAACAACACGCTTTTTAACCCTAAATGTTATCGCTAATAAGGGTGACATATAGCTTACAGAATAACTGATAAAATCAGGATAATGAGATGAAGCAACGTTTAGAACAATCGACAACTGCCCTAAATGCCTTACAAAAAAAACGTGGAGAGCAATTTTATCCTCAATTCCATTTAGCCGCTCCTGCGGGATGGCTTAATGATCCTAATGGCCTTGTTTATCATAACGGCTTATATCATGCATTTTATCAACATCATCCTTTTTCTGAACTTTGGGGGCCGATGCATTGGGGACATGCTACCAGCAAAGATATGATCCACTGGCAACATCAGCCAATCGCCCTTGCTCCGGGCAATGAGTATGATAAAAGTGGTTGCTTTTCCGGATCAGCGGTAAGTCATGAAGGTAAATTATACCTCTTTTATACCGGCCATAACTGGTTAGCAGAAGAAGGCGATGACAGCCAAATTTACCAAGCACAATGTGTGGCAGTCAGTGAAGATGGGATCCATTTTGAAAAGAAAGGCATTATCTTACCGCCACCACAAGGATATATGCACTTTCGTGATCCAAAAGTTTGGTTTCAAGAAGGAAAATGGTGGATGGTAGTCGGTGCCCGCGATGAAAAAGACCAAGGCCAAGTGTTACTTTTCTCCAATGACACCCTATTTGAAGAAGGGAAACAATGGCGTTCGGAGTACAAGGTATTAGGCAAAACCGATGATAAAAACGTCTACATGTGGGAATGCCCTGACTTTTTTCCTATCAGTGATGATAACGAATTTGCTCTTGTTTTTTCACCACAAGGAAAACGCGCTGAAGGTTATCAATACCGTAATCTGTTTCAAACCGGTGCACTGATCGGTCAGTGGTCACCAAAACAACCTTTTATCATACATGGTCATTTTACTGAGCTTGATAATGGTCATGACTATTATGCTCCACAATCTTTTGTTACTGCTGATGGTCGCCGTGTTTCTATGGGATGGATGGATATGTGGAACTCCCCTATGCCTTCGCAACAGGAGTTTTGGGCTGGTTGTTTCACGCTTCCTCGTGAAATTAACTTTGATAAAAGGGCAAACCGTTTACGTATGACCCCGATAAAAGAAGTTGAAAGTCTAAGACAAACAAGAAATACGATAGAGATGACCACACTCAATAACCAAACGCTTAAATTACTCGATAAGACACCGGCTATTGAGTTAAATTTAACCTGGTCATTAGATAGCCAAGCGGAAAAATTTGGTCTTTGGTTAGGAAAAGGTTTAGAGGTATTTGTCGATAATCAATCAAATCGCTTTGTGATCCGTCGCCATTATCCACAATATAATATCAGTGGCTCACGTAGCACACCGTTGCCAGTAGGAAGCGAAATTAACTTACGTATATTTATTGATCGCTCATCAATAGAGGTTTTTATCAATCACGGAGAGCTGACCTTTAGTAGCCGTTATTATGCAGATGAAAATGATCGCGATTTATCGCTATTTGCCACAGATGGCAGTGCCACATTAATCGCCGGTGAATATTGGACACTATCAACGATAAGTTGAGCGTTGTAATGTTTCTATACTCTCTAACGGAAAGAGAGTCTCGTTACAGAGACTCTCGTTCAATTAACTGACAGGGGACTTGTACTGTTTTATTATGATTACGCTCTTGAATAATATGTAATGTTGCTTCTTTACCTAAGTCATAATGTGGCAACTGTACTGTGGTGAGTGGCGGATAGAATAACTCCCCCGTTCCTATCATATTGTCATAGCCTAATACAGCCACTTGCTCAGGAATACGTAATCCCATCGACAGTAAAACTTGATAAGCCAAAAATGCGATACGATCATTACCACAGATTAAAATATCAAAATCTGCTTTTTGCTGACGACAGTGTTGTTGTAACAATCCAATCACATCACGGTAATGTTCATCGCCAAATAACATTGTGTATTGACGCAATGATGACAAAGGTAAGCCGGCATCTTGCCAAGCATCTTCGACCGCTTTACGGCGAATAGGGCCTGCAACGGTATCTTCGGGTAGATAAAAACATAACGGATGCCGATAACCTTTTTCAATCACGTGTTTTATCGCAAAATATTGTCCGTGATAATCATCAGGAATATAGGTTGGAAAAGTTTGATCTTTAGCTAGGCAGTTGGCAAGTACCACATTTTTATCACGTAGCTTTTCATGTACCGTGATTTCTCGCAATCCCATTGTGGTATAGATGATACCATCTGGACGTTGAGCTAACAGTTGCCAAATGGCTTGATCATACCCCTCTTGTTCAGTGAGGTTTACAACAAATGAACTCCAGCCAAACTGACGAGCGGTACGCTCGATGGATAAAATCATTTCCACGGAAAAAGGAGTCGTTGCGGTATCAATACCAAGCACACCGATCGATGAGACCTTAGTCCCTTGACCTCGAATTTTTCGCGCTGAAAAATCGGGCACATAATTCAGTTCTTCGATTGCACGTTGGACTTGTTTCAACGTATCTGGTTTTAATAACTCAGGGTTATTAATCGCTCTTGAGACTGTCATCAAAGAAACAGATGCAAGTCGAGCAACATCTTTCAGTGACGCCATAATATTGGCTCGATTGGGTTGTTAAGTAAGGTAATTATAAATAATGCTCTATTTTACAATAAGTAAAGAGAGAAATCCACATTCTCAAGACCATACAAATATAAGTATGACAAATTATTTTAGTTAATAAACTAATCAAAAAACAATTATCAATATTAATTATACTCACACTAGATGTTTAATATAGTTAAAAACACTTACGATAAAAAACTTAGTTACAATTAATAACAGTTATATGAACTTCGTTTATAGAAGAAAAATATCTTTAACGATAAAATAGAAATATTGAAACAAAACAAAGTTCTGATATTTTATCTATAATATAATGAAAAAGTATTAATACTTTTTTATTTAATATATCCTTATTATGGCTCCGTTACGTGAATACTACTCTACATAGAAAATTTATAAATTAGTCAAATTTCGTTACTCATTTACTCTTGATTAAGAGAGGAATAAAATTGGGAGCAACATATGGAATCGATAATCCATCTGATCACTTTCGAAGATGACAGCACAAAAGTTCAACTTAAAGCAGTGCTTTCTTCTTTAGCAGCAAATGTGAAAACCTATTCAAATGAACAGGCATTTTTAAAGTACTATTTTTCATCAACTAAAGGGGCTCATAAAGAGTGCATCATAATTAACACTAAAAGTAGTGCATCGCCATCAATTGCGTTGGTAAAAGAGTTAAACAAATTAAAGAATATCATTCCTGTTATAATTATTTCGGGAGATGCATCGATAGAAAGTTGCCGTAACGCATTTAAAGCGGGGGCTTTCGAATATTTAACTCGCCCTTTAAACGTCAATGAGCTTCTTAATATTGTGTCAGAATCTTTTTTACACTATGAAAGTGAGGTTGAGCAATTCAGAACCTATATTTCTTTAAAAGATAAGTTTAGTAAACTATCAAATAGAGAAAAAGAGGTAATGGAGATGATCCTTGACGGTAACACCAGTAAAGAAGCAGCCGAAAAGCTCTCTTTATCACCAAGAACAGTTGAAGTTCATCGTTCGAATATGTATACAAAACTAAAAATAAGATCACTACCACAACTAGTGCAAGAATATGATTTCTTTAAAAAATATGACTTAAGAGCCAATTAAATTTAGCCCGTATATCTTCTTTATCATTAGATGATATCCAGCGCTTGTATAACAGCTTAATCGACTTTCGTTTCATTATTATTTATTAATGAGAGTAAACTGTATTGTAAAAATATTCTATTTTTGATGAATAAGTATTGAATATGGAAATAATAAATATACTAAGCTCCATTCTGCAACAGAAGGGAAGGCTATCCTATTTTGACGCATCCCTTTCATAAGTCATACAAATACTCCAACCTCTAACCTGAACAATTAGTATATTTTATTTTTATAATCGCTATTATTAATAACGCACTCCCTATTCATTGTTAATAATGGCGAAATGATAAAATAAATACTATTTAATTTGACATAAATCATTTTTCACCTCTTACAGACATAACTACTATTGACAATCAATTTCTGATTTACTGTCTTATTTTTTAACTAAAAATATTGCTGATTAAAAAAGAACAAAAAAGGAATCGCTGTCTCTTTTTTTATGTCTAGATAAAGTACAGTAATTGTCTAGTGACTTTAAATTAATCTATATTTACCTTATAGAAAAAATAATTAAAATAACAAAAAAATCATAAACAACCTCATAAAATAGCTGATGGATATCATAACTCTGGTTCTTTTTAGTCTATTATTTAGAAATTAATTCTCTTTATTGTTGAGCTATTTTAATATATAACAAATTTTTTCTACTCACCCACATCATAATAGGAATATCATTTTAGGAAAAAATGATTACGTAAAAACAACTAAACAAAAATAAGTATTAACACCTAAAGAATAAGTATTTTTTGTCGATTGAATATTTATCCTAGCTTAATCAATGAGCCTACTTTTTTATTCACTTATAAAATTTATTAGATAATCTTATAATTTGATCTTCATTTTCTTTTTACTTAAACGTATTATGCTAATACCTTGTGTACTCACTAATATTTTTTTGTAAAAAAAATGAATAATGAAGAAAAAAATCGTCGTCCTATAAAAGCAAGACAAACCAACTGGGCAACTCGCTGTAGTCGCTGGCTGCAAAGCAAAGGCGCTACCCCCAATGGGATCTCTTTATTTAGTATCCTATTCGCTGCTATCTCCGGTTTGTTTCTCTACTTTGCTCTCGCTCACTCCCAAGGCCTACTTCAATCAATCCTTCTTATTTTAGGTGCATTAGCTATCCAGGGTAGACTTATCTGTAACCTACTCGATGGCATGGTCGCAGTTGAAGGCGGATTAAAAAGTCCTGCTGGTGCCGTTTATAACGAACTACCAGACCGAATAGCTGATACATTGATTATTATTGGTGTAGGTTATGGTTTATCCATCACTTTTCCTATCGCTATTACCTTAGGCTGGGTAGCCGCTTTCTTTGCGGTAATGACAGCTTATATCCGTGTATTAGGTGGTAGTTGTGGGTTAGAACAGCGTTTTACGGGACCAATGGCCAAGCAACATAGAATGGCATTATTAACCGGTATTGCCATTATCTCTGCATTTATTCCCGCTGAATGGGGAGCATGGCTCTGTTTAGTCTCCCTGTGGATCATTATCTTCGGCTCTGTACTTACTACCATTTTGAGAACTCGCCAAATTTTACGCGATTTAACACAAGGAGTTGATGAATGAAAAATGGCAAACTCTCTTTCGATGCAAAAATCATATCATCAGTCTTAGTCTCTATCTGCCGTTTTTTAACCGGGATCAGAGCCAAACAAATATCTCCGATTGAGAAAGATAAACCTTGTATTTATTACGCAAATCACTCAAGTCATCTAGATGGTTTAGTTATTTGGTCTTCACTTGCCCCCCATATTCGCCCATTTGTGCACCCTGTTGCTGCAGAAGATTATTGGAATAAAAACCGTTTACGTCGTTATCTTTCTCGTCGTATCTTTCGTGCAGTTTTGATCCCACGCCACGCGAATAAAACAAATGTTACTGAAGGAAATGGTGAAACAACAACTGCACCTCAGAAAGTAAATGCTCTTACACTGATGCAGGCTGTTTTAGATAAAGGTGAATCGCTAATTATTTTTCCTGAAGGGACTAGAGGTAACGGTGAGTCTATTCAGGATTTTAAAGCCGGTCTTTGGCATTTGTCCCGTAACAATCCACAGGCTCAATTAGTCCCTATCTATCTTGAAAACTTAAACCGCGTACTTCCTAAAGGCTCTCGGCTTGTTGTTCCTATCATTTGTAGTGCCACATTTGGCCCTCCTATTGAGCCGACACATGAAAATGAAGATAAGACTGAATTTCTATTAAGAGCCAAAAGTGCGTTAGAGGAGTTACATCATGGATAGTATCAACAATGAAATTCTCTGGATCTTTATCGGGCTATTCTCCTTTTTAATTATTGCCAGTATTATTGGTGCGATCCTTGCGGCACTCAAAGGTCCTACCTCAACCATTACCAATCTTAATTCTCGAATTAAAGCTTGGTGGATCATGTGTATCATTTCTGCCGTCGCTATTAGTATTGGAACAATAGGCTCAGTTATCCTCTTCGCCTTAATTTCATGGCTTGCATTACGTGAATTGGTTACATTAACCCCGACTCATCGAGGTGATCACGAAGCACTTTTTTGGTGTTTCTTTGTCGTGCTGCCTATCCAATATATTCTCGTCGGTGTGCAATGGTATAATTTGCTAGCCATCTTTATTCCGGTTTATGCCTTCTTATTAATTCCAACACGTATGGCGCTTTCCGGAGATACTCATCACTTTCTCGAACGCATGGCAAAAGTGCAATGGAGTGTCATGATAGCTATCTATTGCCTTAGCTACGCTCCAGCATTATTAATGTTACCGATAGAAGGCTTTGAAGGACGTAATATTAACTTATTACTGTTTTTGATGATCGTGGTACAGACTTCTGATGTTTTACAATATGTGTTTGGTAAACTATTTGGCAAACATCCTATCGTACCGAAATTAAGTCCTAATAAAACCATCGAAGGTTTCTTTGGCGGCATTATTTCAGCAAGCCTTATAGGGATGATGTTATGGTGGGCAACACCTTTCACATGGTGGGCTGCTTTTTTACTCTCTTTAGTCATCACACTCGCAGGCTTTGCTGGCGGTTTATGTATGTCAGCCATAAAAAGAGACAGTGGCGTAAAAGATTTCGGTACTATGATTGAAGGCCACGGCGGTATGATGGATAGAATGGATTCTTTGTGCTTTGCCGCCCCTATTTTCTTCCACGTTATTCGCTATTTTTACGTGTAATTCCCTTTTGAATAAATGCTGGTAATCTGCAAAATTATTACCAGCATTTCTATAAATAAATCATCGAGTTATTATCGTCAATGTAATTAATCGCTTGTTTTAACTCAATTAAAAATACCTATACTTAAGCTTTATTTTTATAAATCAACATATTAAATAAGAATAATCCCATACTCGAAATCCGACCACTTCTTTTTTTAACTTATTGTCATAGATCACATTATTACTATCTTTTAATCTAGCGTTTCCTTTTTATTTTTTTGTAGATAATTATGATCACTTGGTTACTTCTTGCTTTATCTTTATTGTTATTAGGGTTCCATCGCAAACTTGCACTTACTACTTTAGCTATAACCACCATTAGCGCATTTATAACCGGTGTTATCACTTGGTATGTACTTCCGGTTATATTGAGCTTAATTTTACTCTCTTATGCATATCGCCATTACAAAACCAATCGTCTTATTGCCACTATTGTTATTCTTGCATTTATCGCCATTATTGTTGGGTTAACTTTTCATTTTATTCCTGGTTTTAATAACTTACGCTACATTAAACATGTTCCATTAGGGCAATATAGCCCCCCTTTCTCTTTTTATTTCAATGCCGATAAAGCATTAATCCCTTTTATTTTAATGATTTTTATTCCTACATTATTTAAAACGGAACCAGTAAAAAAAGCCAATAAATATCAATGGGTTTTACTGGCTATGGCGATCCCCGCACTGTTATTATTCGCAATGGCATTGGGTGGACTCGCTATTGAATTACATTTACCACAATGGCTACCCGCCTTTATGTTAGCAAATATTTTCTTTGTCTCTCTTGCTGAAGAAGCACTATTTAGAGGGGCCATACAGCAAAGTCTATCTCGCTATTTATCTCCCTATCTTGCGCTATTTATTACCGCTATTTTATTTGGGTTAGTCCATTTTGCCGGAGGAATATTACTCATTATCTTCGCCTCATTGGCAGGTATTATTTATGGCTTAGCGTGGATGTGGAGCGGTAGGCTTTGGGTTGCTACACTCTTTCATTTTGCATTGAATCTCACTCACCTGCTTTTTTTCACTTACCCTTTTAAAATCGCGTAAGTGCTATATTATTCTGCTGTATTTTAAGTTTTAGTATTCCAGCCTCTTTACTCGTTTAATACTGATACGAGTAAAGAGGATAGGTGAAACGTGAAAGCAGTCACACTATTAACTTATCGATCATCTTAATTTTCCCATCATTAGCTGAAATTTTTTGTTAGTATGCCCTTTATCGCTTATCTATAAATAACAAAAATTTTATACAACATATAATAACAAATAAGCCAAAATAACAGCGATTGACAGCATAAAAAATACCCACTATTGCACTGTGATAGGTATCCATCACACAAAAATAGATTATTTTTACCATACACATTATGTGACTTTTACCTCTTTCACCATCAGGAAAAAGAATATGTTAGATCAAGAGATGATCCGTACTTTTATTCAAGTAGCAGATTGCCAAAGCTTTACTAAAGCGGCGGAGATGTTACACAAAACATCTGCGGCCATCAGCTATCGGATCAAAACCCTAGAAGAGAATATTGGTACACAGTTGTTTAATCGTACGACAAGAACCGTCACATTAACGCCGGCAGGGGAATATTTATTAGAGAAATGTCGCCAGTGGATTGTTTGGCTTGAATCAATGCCTATCGAGCTACAGCAGATGAATGCGGGAGTTGAGCACCAAGTTAATATTGTTATTAATAACTTACTCTATGATCGTACCGCCGTGGCCAGTATGTTAGCCTGCCTGCACCAGCGTTTTCCTTCTACCCAATTTCATATTACTCGACAAGTTTATATGGGAGTATGGGACGCGTTAATTAATGAAGATTACCATTTTGCCATTGGTGTCACAGGTAATGAATCACTGAAAAATAATATTAATATTTGTGCTATGGGGGAAATTCAATGGCAATTTGTCGTGGCACCAAATCATCCATTAGCCAATGTTAGTGGGGTATTAAGTGATGATCAAATGCGGATATACTCTGCCGTCAATGTTGAAGATACTTCACGCCATCTTTCCAAACGCACCGCTTGGCGTCTATCTGGACAACATGAAATTAAGGTGCCTGATTTACATACTAAACTAGCATGTCATTTAAAAGGTGTCGGGATCGGTTTTTTACCATTAAGTCTATGTAAGCCACTGATTGATAGTGGACAACTTATTGCAAAGGAAGTGAAAAATCGTCGCCATAATTCTCCCCTATCACTAGCTTGGTGCGAAGATAAAAAAGGTGCCGTTGTCAGCTATCTGGTTGATTTGTTCCGACAAGGGCATCCCAGTGTGCAATCTTTTTACGATCCCCTTAACTAAAAAAGGCAAACCGAAGTTTGCCCTTGTTGATAACATTAAACTTAATGCGTTAGTTGGTCGCTGTGGCGTCAGGATTTTCTTTAATAAATAAGCTTGCCACAATACCTATGCAAATCAGGATAGCAGCAAAATAGAAGCCGGAATCCATACTTCCTGTTTTATCTGATAAAAAACCCGTTAATGTAGGGGCAAATACTGAACCTAGCATACCAATACAGTTATACACACCAAAAGATGTCCCTAATGCATGGCGTGGTGAATTATCTGCCACTACCGCCACTAATACTGGATTAGTACTAATTTTCCCTACGATCCCGTATAAGATCAGTGCACCAATCAGTACCGGCATAGAATCTGACATAGGTACAGCAAGAATAGCCACCAAAGACAACGGTAACATAATTAATAGCACAGGCTTACGACGGCCTAATTTATCAGAGAACCAGCTAAATAAGAGTGAGCCAGGAATAGCAAACCAAGGCATGAGTGATGCAATGGTAGAGATCTGTGTTCCTGTAATACCACGCTCGGTTTCAAGATAATAGGGTAACCAAGTGACTAAAACAAAGAACCCATAGATTGAACAGAAGATAGTAATATAAGCAAGGTTAATATTACGGTTACCAAATAAATCTTTAAACGTCAGTTTTGTTTTCTGTTTTGGTGCATCAGGAGCCGTATCCGTAGCTTTCGTTTTAGGTTTATCTTTTATTATCCATAACATCATCAAACCAATGATAATAATAGGCACCCCAATAATATAGAATGGTGCACGCCAGCTCATCCCCATCTCACCGACAGAAATACTAGAGATGTAGTAACCGATGGATAAACCAAACGCCATACCACTATTGATAATGGCACTACCTAGCGTAATACGATGTTTTGGAATAGCTTCTGAAGATAAACCATATTGTGGACCATAATAGAATCCTTGGAATACCCCGACCATCACCCATGCAAACATAAAGGTGACATAAGTTGGCATCATCCCTGCGATAATGGTAAATCCACCAAAGAGCACAACACCCGTGACTAAGACTTTTTTCTTACCTAAATAGTCACCAATTATGCCTGATGGAATGTTCAGTGCTGTATAACCAATAAAGAAAATACTCATAATTGAGCCAAGTTGCGCTTTGGTAAGATCAAACTCAGCACCAATATTCACCATTAAAGGACCGACAATGGCACGGCTACCATACAGTGCAATCCAACCAAAAAAGAAAATAATCGTCAGCTTGACCCAATAAGGGACTTTGCCTTTACTCTCATTCACTTGTGCATCGTTCATAATGACGCTCCTGACAGAATGTTATTAAGACTTATAAATTAAAGTGCCAGACTGACCTTCAATAACCTGTTGAATGTTTTGTAATGCGCCAATATGAGCTTGTTGTCCTGTGGCATTTACAAAATCACTGACAGCCATGATTTTTGGTCCCATTGCGCCATCAGCGACTGCCATTGGTGCAAGTTCTTCTGGTGTTGCTTCACGAATAGCAGCTTGTTCTGGTGTTCCCCAATTTTTATAAATGGCATCAGCCTCTGTTAAAATAACAAAGTGCTCTGCATTTAACTCACGAGAAATTAAAGCTGCTGTTAAATCTTTATCTATAACGGCTTCACTACCAATAAATTCATTATTTATATTATTAACTGGAATACCTCCTCCACCGCCACAAATAACAATATGACCTTTATCTAATAAAAGCTTTACTGCCTCTATATCAATTATTTTTTGAGGTGCTGGTGAAGGTACGACACGGCGATAATATTGCCCATCTTTTTTAAATGTCCATTGATATTTATTTATTAATTCTTCTTTTTCTGCTTCCTCATAAATAGGACCAATAAATTTACTCGGCTCTCTAAAAGCCTCATCATTAATATCAACAGAAACACGAGTCATTACTGTAGTAATTGCTTGCGTAGGATTATTTTGATTGATTTTCTGCATCATCATATAACCAATCATCCCCTGGCTTTCCGCGACCAAGATATCCAACGGATAGGCTGGAACCGCTTGATAAGCAAGATTTTGTAATGCTAACAACCCAACCTGAGGCCCATTACCATGTACTAAAACAACACGGTACTCTTGCGCTAATTTATTAATTGTCTCTGACATTAATTCAATATTTTTATATTGATTTTCAGCAGATAAAACTTCGCCACGCTGTAATAATGCATTTCCGCCTAAAGCAATAACAATTGTTTTCATAATTATCCGTTTCCGAACGTTTATAATTTCTTTTTAATAAAAAAAGATTAATCTATACGCTGTTGTTGTTTAATTTGATAACCAATCCATAATCCCAGTAAAGTATCTGCACCGGAATGATGACCGATAGAGAGTATTTCCAACATATCTTTAAAAATAATCTCTTTATTTTTTATTTTTTTACCTAGTTGAATAAGATAGGTAGAAAATATTCCCCGTGTGGCGTATTCCAAATAATGTTGACTCACTATCGTAGTTAATGACGATAATGGTGGTGTTTCATTAAAAAAATGTTCAATCGATTTTTCTGGCTGTGCTAAATAATGCGCAAATAACATTCCCACCAGCATATCATCTGAACTCGGTGTTAACCCTGGACCTTTACCAATAAACATCGCCCAATTAACCGCTTTTCCAGACAATTGATGATAAAATAACTTTGTTAATAACTTAATTTCATCAAGTCGGGCGATTTGACGATAGTTTTTTAATGGCCCATAGAGTCCTGTCGCTATCACCGGAGATAATAGAGAAAAAAAACTCTCTAACCATCGTAAATCTAATGTCGCTTTATCTTGTAAACGCAAATTTTCACTATCACCGGCAATCAATGTCATATTATCTGCGATTGCGATTTGATTGTTTTTCATCCGCATTTTCAAAGCGGGATGACACTGCTTAGCCAAAGAATCAAAATCGGCTTGTTTCAGTAGCCACCCCATCGGGCTTAATCCTCTTCCTTGCCGATGAAAAGTGATTAAGCGTTGCTGAGGGCAAATAAAATTCAAAGCATGTTCATAAATGCCGACACATTTAAACTCACCTTCAAAAGCAAAGATATGCTGACTGGTTTGAAGTGCTTGAATTTGCATATTGCCCCCTGACGACCGTGTTATTACAAAACGTGATTAAGCTTCAATGCCTAATTCTTCTGCTAATGCCACTATCGCTTTTTCAAAACAGCCTAAAGGTGCACGTACCGTTCCTGCGCCAATTTGCCCAACCCCCGGCTCTTTATGAGCAATACCCGTATTAATTAGCGGTGTAATACCCGTTTCAACAACTCGACGAGCATCTAAACCTAAACACGCACCTTGGAAATCCCAAGTCGGTATTTGTAGCATCATATTACGAGCAAGGTAGATTTCAGCCATCTCTTCTGTCACTTCACGTGCTGCATCCATACCACCCGATGCCCCGACAAAGCGGGTTACTCCCGGAGCTGCAACCATTGCTGCACCACCAATACCGAAAGTTTCTGTAATAGCACTATCACCAATATCAGGGTTGGCATCTGCTTGGCTAAAACCAGAGAAGAATAATCCTTGTGGCGTATTAACAGGTGCAGTAAACCATTGATCACCCATACCACTTATTTTGATGCCAAAATTACTACCATTACGCGTCATTACCGTCACAATCGTACCTTGCTTAATTTGTGCTCCTGCGTCCATCGCCGCTTTACAATAAGCCATGGCTAAATTAAGGAAGAATTGGTCAGTAATACTGAGGAATTTGGTCACTTTGGTTATCTCAGCCGCATCTAAATCCAATGTGCTAAGAATTGGCGCCAGCTCTCGTAACAATAGTGCAGAAGCTGCAATATTACGTTGGTGGAATTCATCTCCCATCGTAATGGCTTGACCCATAATTGCCGTAAGGTCTATCCCATTCTCAATGGTGGCTAAAGCTGCTTTTAATACTGGAGCTAAGCTATTACGCATCCAATGCAAACGTTCTTGTACATCAGGACCATAAGCACCAAAACGCATCACTTTACCAATACCTTCGTTCATATTGCAGTAAGCATAGTTACCGTGAACATGGTTTTTAATCACTAGCATTGGCATATGAGCAGAAGTAATACCGCCCATCGGCCCTACGGCATTGACATTATGGCAAGGAATAAACTCAATCTCTCCCGCCTCTAACATAGCCAAGGCTTGTGCTTCATTTTCAGCCCAACCTTCAAATAAGCTAGCACCAATACAGGCGCCACGGACAGGGCCACTCATTTCTTGCCAAGTTACAGGAGGTCCTGCATGCAGTAATTTTTTTCCTGTTGCTAAAGTTGGTACTACTTCTTTTGCTAAACTCACATCACACCAGTGAGGACGGGCTTCACGGATACGTTCGATAACTGCTTCATTCGCTTGTTCGATAGTTGAGTACATATCTGCAATTCCTTATTTCAATTTCTTTAATATTTCAGCCAGTTTTTTATTACCACCTGCGACAGGTGCCCATTGATAATGAACAACAGGCGTACCACTGGATTGCAGATCGTCAGCAAAACTGCGTAATCCGGCGTTGATCACGGAGATCCCATTTAAAAGTGGTGAAATTTCAGCAGCGGCTTCTACTGGATGTGGCTGGATTAATTCTTTGGCTAACAGTACGACTTCTGGCAAGGTATCCATCACAATAATACCTGCATCTTGTAGCTGTTTTTGTTGCTCACTACGGTTTTGAGGATCTTCCTGCGTACCGGTAATAGTGGCGATAGTGATCAGTGGATTAGCTTCACCACGTTTTTCATTTAATTTTTTAATTTCTTGAATTAATGCACCTGCTGGATCTGACGTTGCACCATAACCAATCACAAAGTCGACCAGTAATACGCCAATATCATGCTTATTACTTAATTCACTAATAAATTTATTGCGAGTAGAAGGATCTATCATTGGATGGGGTTTGCCTTGGGTATAAAAATCATCGCCCATATCAATAATTTTATGCCCTTGTGCATCGAGCATCGTACCTTGCTTATGTTCGTTATCTACCGCCACATTGAGTTGCTCAGATAACAACATCGCGCATTCTGCCGCTAATGTTCCACCCGCATATAATCCAATAATCTTTTTACCTGTCACTTTAGGTAACTGAGCAGCACTATCTTCAACACGTGCTAACGTAGCCGCAATACGCGCCGTTTCGTCTAAGGTGCGAGTAAAATAGATATTATCGTCTTGATATTTCTCTGGTGTTGTTCCTAAGAATTGCGCCACTATCGGTTTATTATGACGCTTCATTTCTGCAATGATTTTTTCACGTACTGCAGGCGCGGGAGGTTTAGAAACAAAAGCAATCACACGGGTTTGAGGATCTGCCGCCAGCATATTAATAGCCGTGATAGCACTAATGCCACCAATTTGCTCGCTGAGATCTCGTCCCCCCAGACCTATTGCATGAGAAACCCCTTGGCGTTGTAATACAATTTGTGAGGTGATCTCTTGAATTCCTGTCCCTGATGCACCAACAATACCAATAGAGCCTTTCGGTGCAATGTTAGCAAAGGCTAAAGGTGCGCCAGCAATATTTGCCGTACCACAGTCAGGCCCCATGACTATCAATCCGTTAGCGGCGGCTTTTTCTTTTAATGCTTTTTCATCAGCAATAGAGACGTTATCGGAAAATAGCATCACATTACAGCCATCTTCTAATCCCATATCAGCTAATTCTGCCGCATACTCACCGGCAATAGAAATAAGCAACATATTAGCGTTAGGACTTTTTTGTTTAGCCGTACGCCAGCTACGTACAGTGGTTAATTTATTACCACTTTTTTGACCGTTAGCAATATCAGCTAAGGCTTCTTCTAACGCACTGGAGATAGTCTCGATAATAGCGGGATCGTCTGATTCAGCTTTAATCGAAACACAGATATCATTCGGTGTCGCTTCGTTAAAAATGTCATGCCAAAAACCGGTGACATCAAGGAGAGATTTATTCGCTGGTGTTCCCATCATGACGGAAATTTCTTCCACCTCAGGGGCTTCACTTAATTTTCGGGAAATTATCATCAGGCTGACGGAATCCTGAAAGCTCCCTTTTTTAATAAAAGCATGGATCATTATAATATCCTTAACGCATTTAATATATGTAACTGCACATATCTAGTTGCATTTCGTTTTTTTGATAATAAGAAGCCTATTTACTTAATAGCTTAAGTAATATAAATAAAATTCGAGATAGACATGTTTGAAACTCTGTATACAAACATACTGAATAAATATCAAAAAGTAGAGTGATTAAAGTCACAGTTATTTATTGTAAAAAATTTTTATTTAATCAGTCGCTATTTATTAAATAAATTATAATGAGTGGAATGAGTAAAAATAAAAAACAACAGATTGAGTAAATTAATTTATATAAAATAAATTAATCATATAGTTAGCCATACCAAATGGTATGACAAATCAAGGGATTTATAATAAATTTAACAAACAAGTAACATAACGCAGTTAGCCGATATTATCAACAAATAAAAAGCACTTTATTAATAAACAAAGTGCCTTAAATAATTTTCATATAAATAAACATAAGTCTACACTTTACTTTTACACCCTTGTTAAAAACAATATTATTGAAAAAAAGCAAAAATAATGCCTATAAAAATAATATTTATAGGCATTTTTAAATTAATAAGTTTTAAATAAATTCAAGAACAAATTAACGTTGTGAATCTAAAGTTTCATTATTCTTTATAACATCTTGAGCTTTACTATAACTTTCAATTAATAACTGATAAGCAGGGAATATTTGGGTATAAGCTTGAGCCCATTCAGCGGCATCTGCACGGTTCCAAGTTTTTTGCATTTCAGAAGCCACTGCTGCCGTATCCATAGGCACAACACCAGCTTGAACAATACGTGCTAAGGTAATTTCTTCTGCCATTTTGCTATACGTTCCTGATGCATCAATCACAGCAAAAACTTGATAACCTTCAGCAACAGCACTAATTGCTGGGAATGCCATGCAAACACTCGTAATAGTACCAGCAATAATTAATTGCTTTTTACCCGTTGCTTTCACAGCTTCAACAAACTCAGGGTTATCCCATGCGTTAATTTCACCTTTACGGGCAACATATTTAGCATGTGGTGCATTTTGATGAATTTCTGGAATTAATGGGCCATTAGGACCTTGAGGGACAGAAGCCGTTGTAATAACTGGCATCTTCGCTAATGTTGCCATTTTTGCTAATACTGCAGCACGAGCGCGTAATTCCGTCATTGGCATATCACCAACGGTTTGGAATAAACCACTTTGGTGATCGATCAATAACATAACAGCATCATCTGGATTAATAACTGGACGTTGACCATTGAAATTTGCAGGAGTACTCATTTATTTATTCCTTCTAATTAACAAAAACGATTATTAACAATATGAAGAAGATATAAGGAAATAGCGTTAATTATCTCCTCGCTCTCGATATAATTAACAATAGTCAATTAATTAAAAAGTCGGTAGTAGCAATAATGATAAACACTATTCTAAAAATAGAACACTGAAACACTTTTGTCATTGTTCTATTTTTAGAATAATGAAACCTATTTTCCCCTCTACTCAAATCAATATAGCTCATTAGAATACCACCTATAGAAATTTTATAGGAATATCATTATGAAAAAAGTTATTGGTGTTTATAAAGCGCCTCGTCAACATTGGGTCGGTGATGGCTTCCATGTACGCTCACTATTTAGTTATGGTGATCATGGTAAATATTTAAATCCATTTTTATTATTAGACAGAGCCGGCCCGACTGATTTTCCAGCCTCTCAAGGCCATAACCGTGGTGTAGGCGAACACCCTCACCGTGGGTTTGAGACTGTGACTATTGTCTATAAAGGGGAAGTGGCACATCACGATTCTACAGGTGAAGGAGGAGTGATTGGCCCTGGAGATGTACAATGGATGACCGCAGCATCAGGTATATTACATCAAGAGTATCACTCTGATGCCTTTAACCAAGCGGGAGGCATACTTGATATGGTGCAGTTATGGGTAAACCTCCCATCTCATGCTAAATCAGCGCCTGCTGGCTATCAGTTACTCAAAGAGAGTGCTATTCCAGTGCTTCCATTAGCGAATGATGCCGGACAACTGCGCGTGATTGCGGGGGAATATCATCAAACTCAAGGGGCGGCAAAAACCTTTTCACCTGTTGACGTTTGGGATATTCAATTGAAAAGTGGTAAATCTACGACCTTACCAAGCAAAAAAGATCGCTATGTGGGATTAGTGATACTCCATGGTAGCGCCTATCTTGATAGCCAAACTCAATTAAATACGGGCGATTTGGTTATTTTAGATAATCAAGGTGGCTCAATTAACCTTGAAGCCATTGAAGATGCAGTTGTGTTATATCTTAGCGGAGAGCCAATTAATGAGCCTGTAGTTGGTTATGGTCCATTTGTGATGAACAGCAAAGATGAAATTAGGCAAGCTATTGATGACTTTAACCAAGGTAAATTTGGTCGTATCCCAAACGAAATATGATTAATACTCTCCTTGCTCTATAACTTTTATAACAAACGGCTGCTCACTTAGAGCAGTCGTTTGTATCTATTTTTTACTCTTTATATGGAGCCATATTCTGCGCTAAATAATCTAATAACACTTGAATAGCGGGTAATAAACCTTTTCGTGACGGATACACGGCATGAATAACATCTTTAGGAAAACGCCACTGTGGTAAGACTTCCACCAAAGAGCCATCTGCTAACTCTTTCTCTACGACACTCAATGGTAAACGCGTGATCCCAAGTCCCTTTAATGTTGCTTTATATAAAGTCATCACATCCGTTGTCGCTAATTTAGGTGTAACATGTTGCGTTGAAACGGTACCATCATTATGGGTAAGCGTTAGCGTATACTGCTGCGAATGTTCGCTATTAGCTAAAATAGGATAATCAGCAAGTTGCTCTGGAGAATCAGGCGCACTGTTGGTTGCAAATAATAGCGGATTAGCAACTAAAACACGGCGAGAATAGCCTAATATTTTCATCGTTAAGCCAGAATCATCCAAAGGTAATGCTCTAACTCGTAAAGCTAAGTCAAGACCTTCACTGATCACATCCACAGGGCGATTGATCGCTAAAATTTGTATATTGATATCAGGATATTTTGCCATAAAATCCACCAAAATATCTTGAATATAAATTTGCAGTAATGCAACTGGGCAAGAGAGTTTGATCGTGCCGTGAGGATGCCCTTGAGCTGAACAAATAACCTCTTGAGCAATCTCCGCTTGTTCAACGACATTTTTACACTGTTGGTAAAAAGTTTGCCCTATCTTAGTGACATGAAATTGACGAGTTGAACGATAGATCAGCGAGACCTTTAGTCTCTCTTCTAAATCAGCAATACGACGACTAAGTTTTGATTTAGGAATACCTAACGTTTCGGCCGCTTGTGAAAAACCGCCAAACTCCACCACTTTAACAAAATAATAGAGGTCATTTAGATCATACTTCATCGCCTATTACCTATTTAATTGTCATTATATAAAAACTGAATTGTTTCAGCTTCGGAAATTATGATACATATATTATGATCTATTTTCACGCTAATAATATATTATAGGCTGATATTTTAGTAAAATAAAAATAACCATTAATTATAGCAATATAATATAAATAAAAATGGAGATTATTTTAATTCTGTGATGCTTATTTTTAATTACATAACACAATAAAAAATAAAAAAACAGGGATAGTTAAAAAGATTATTACTATTTAAATTAATTTAACACAAAACAACTAGCCTGAGTAAACAATAAATTACCTAAACAATAATGACTATAAAACAAATAGTTACTTAAAAACTTAATTACAAACCAAGATGTTAAGATTTAATTTTATTTTTATGATATTAATCAATGTATATTTAAAAATATGTTAATAAGATTATAATTAATAAAAATACTTATTTACATAATCTGTCACTTACAATTATTTCTTACACCTGTTTTTAATGGAATAACCTGATGAATAAATTAACTCCATTACGACCTATACCTACCTTAATTGCTGTTGTTATTACCCTTATCATTTGGTTTGTTATCCCTGTTCCCCAAGGGGTAGATCCCAATGCTTGGCACTTGTTAGCGCTGTTTGTTGGTACTATTGCGGCTATTATCGGCAAAGCCTTACCTATAGGGGCAGTATCTATTATTGCTATTGCGCTTGTTGCCGCAACAGGCGTCACTAACCCAGACTCAACTAAAGGGGCGATTAATGATGCATTAAGTGGCTTTTCCAACAATCTTATCTGGTTAATCGGTATTTCTATTATGGTTTCAATGAGTCTTAATAAAACCGGATTAGGTGCTAGAATTGGTTACTATTTTATTTCGTTATTTGGTAAAAAAACCATTGGTATCGCTTATTCTCTAGCTATTGCAGAAACGATCCTCGCCCCTGTTACGCCAAGTAATACAGCTCGAGGTGGCGGGATTATTCACCCAATAATGCGATCTATTGCCGATAGCTTTAATTCAAAACCCGAAGAGGGTACTAGTGGTAAGATTGGTCGTTATTTATCGCTAGTCAATTATAATATCAATCCTATCACCTCAGCGATGTTTATTACTGCAACCGCGCCTAATCCTCTTATTGTAAGCTTAATTATCGGTGAAACAGGGCCTGAAAATGAGTTAACTTGGTCAATGTGGGCAATAGCGGCTTTTGTTCCCGCCATTGTTTCATTATTTTTAATGCCGATTGTGATCTACTTTTTATATAAACCAGAGATAACCCATACGCCGAATGCTCCCCACTTTGCCAAAGAGCGTTTAGCTCAATTAGGCCCTATTTCATTGCCAGAAAAAATCACTTTGGGAGTATTTGCACTGTTATTAATTATGTGGGCAGGAATACCCGCACTATTATTTGGTGATGCTTTTAGTATTAATGCGACTACTGCGGCTTTTATTGGTTTATCAATCTTATTATGTACTGGCGTATTAAATTGGGATGATATTTTAAAAAACAAAGGCGCATGGGATACCGTGGTTTGGTTTTCCGCATTAGTAATGATGGCCTCTTTTTTAGGAAAATTAGGTCTAATTAAATGGCTTTCATTAAGTGTTGGTGCCGGTATTGATAGTATGGGGATAAGCTGGGTAAGTGGTATGATATTGCTCGTGCTGATTTATGTCTATTCTCACTATTTCTTTGCTAGCACCACGGCTCATATTACCGCCATGTTTGCTGCATTCTATGCCGCAGGTTTAACCCTTGGCGCGCCACCAATGTTATTAGGACTTATTTTAGCTTTCTCTTCTTCATTAATGATGTCTTTAACTCATTACGGTACAGGTACTGCACCGATTATTTTCGGCTCAGGCTACGCGACCTTAGGTGAGTGGTGGAAAGCAGGTTTTGTTATGAGCATTGTTAACCTCATTATCTGGATAACCCTTGGTAGTTTATGGTGGAAGGTGCTGGGGTATTGGTAAAATAATAAAAACAAGAATATGATGCCTAATCAGTCTGTTAGGCATCATATTAACTAGCGCCAAAGTTCACACTTTTCGACAATCGTCTCAGAATGATAATAACTTTCTTTATAGGCTATTCCTTCTTGATCAAAACAGTCATTTATATCCTGAAAAAAATAATTTAATTTAACTTTAAAAATATAAGATAATAAGTAAATTACATCCACATGAATATTGCACTCCCCATTTTCAAAGCGTGATTGATGTTGCTGGCTTACTCCTAATAAAGCACCAAGCTCACTACCCGTCATACCATGTTGTTGTCTTAACATTTTTATTCTTGCGCCAACTATCTTTGATATTTTTTTATTCATAATCGCCTCGAATGACAAAACCATATCGAAAAATATATTATTATCACTCATATAAGATATTTACTGTTGCTGTTGAGTTAGCACTACCAGGCGTTATTTTATTACCTGTTTTTATATATCTTGCTTTCCAACCAAATATATAATCACCGGAGGAGACCCCATTTTGTAGACTATTTTTTGTATTTAGTTTTATCGGGTTATTGTTTTTATCTAATAACTGAATGGCAACACCAGTGGCTCGATTAGTGCCCGATAGGTTTAATTTCCCTGTATTTGCATCTATATATCCAGCACTACTTGTCACTGTCGCTTTAATGTTAGTGCCAGCCGCACAGTTTAATGTAATAGGAACATCTACACTTTTACTGACATCACCAATATTTTTAAATTGAGTATCATACCAAGTCCCCATATTAATATTATAATTTGATGATTTTGTAGTACATTTTAATGAATTTATCTTTATTGCATTAAGAGGCAAATAAAGTGAAGTTAAGTTCCAAGTTGTGTTTTTAGGTTGTGTATTATTTTGTACTGCTTGAGCAATCTTGCCCCATTGAAGGCTTCCTGATTGCGTTACTCTGCCTGTTTTTATAATTTTGACTGTCCAATAAGGGGTAAGAAGTCGATAAGAATTGCCACTTGGGTCCTTTGGGTTCAAATACGTTGTATTTAATGCACCTATTCCAGCAAATTTAACCTGTATCCCAATACCCGCAATATTGGTCTGTGCTATTTTATTCGCATTAGGCAACCAGCCATTAGTATAATTGGCAGTGATTGATGCGTTCCCACACCGCCCATCGTTACCTGAAAAAGTTGTTATAGGCCCATTGGCATAATTAATCTGAAACTCATCTAATACTCTTGTCCCTATATCATCATATTGAATTGAATAGGTTTTATTGGGGATCCGAGCCTGAATATTTTTTAAATTAGGATTCTGAATACAAGCTGCAAAGACGTCAGCAGAAAAAAAGAAGATTGTACCTAATAAAAAAAGTCTTTTACCCATCAAATGGTTCATTTTTATTACCTACCATATTTGATATTTTATTTTCTATTTCTACTTTCTCTTCATCATCTAATTGAAAAAGATCACTTAAACTAATACCGAAAAAGCAAGCATATTGATAAAGCCTATCTAGACTCACTCGATTAATTCCCCGTTCATATCTTGATTGCTGCTGTTGACTTATACCTATTTTCTTAGCCAATTCACTTAATGTGAGGCCATTAACCCTACGGTAATAAGCGATTTTTTTTCCTACCATCTTTGATGCTGGATAAGAGCGATTCACTTGAAACCCCTTTATGACACATTTAATTATAAATAAGAGTAAATTCAAGATGGCTCTTAAATGATCCCACCGTTATATTATTTCCATAGCCAACCATTCTTGCCGATAAAGCAAATTCCGCATTATGGTTATATTTATTAACAGCCGTCATTAATTTATCATTATTTTTTACAATACCTTTATTATTTTGCATTGCTAAATTTAGTGCTATATCTTTAGCAGTCCCACTATTAATAAAATATTCCGAATAATTAGGAACACTTTGGCCTCTTAAAATCATAGTGACTTTCTCTGTATTAACTGGGCAGTTTTTTAATTTTATAGAAAAATCTATCCAGTCTGATGCTTGACCATTTTTAATATTTCTAATATTGATTTTTTTTAAATCAATTAAATGGTTTTTCGTTTCTAACTCACAAGGTGAGGCTACTACTGACCCATATACATTAATATTAACAGTATTGCTTAATGCGATAGGAGAATATGAAAATAATAAAAATAACGTTAGTGATTTCCACATAACACCCTCTTTTTATTGATAAATAAGCGTTGCTGTTATTTTGGCGGACACCGTCCCCGGTGTTGCATTACCGAATTTACTAAATGCTCGTGTTCTTAGTGGAACAGTAACCGATGGTTTACCATTAACCGCGATATATAAATTTTTTCCATTACCTAATGGAATTTCGCCATTACTGTTTTTATTTTGTAATTGAACGGCAATATTTTTTGCCGTCCCCTCATTTTTATATAAATTATTCACATCTGCATTATCAGGCGTTCCAGAAAAAGTCAGCTTTACTTGATTTACCCCCGGAGAACAATCTATTAACTTAATATTAAAATCATTCCAAACAGAACTAGAGTTTACTTTATTAAATAAACTTTCTGGCATCTGTTTCAAATCAATATTAATATTTTTACTACCTGAAACATTACAAGTCGCGGCTTTTATATTTCCAGAAAATTGAAGTGTCACAGTACTTCCTGCAGATGAAAAAAAACTTATTCCAATAGTAGTTATAAGAAGGAAGAGCCTCATTACTTTTATCATTTTACTTTCCTACAGGTAGCAAACATCAATAGCTATAAAAATAACTATGTTTGATATTTAAATTAATTAATAGCAAGTTACAGTAGTTTTATAGAGCCCTAAATAATCTGGAATATCAGATAGATCATAATTTACCTGACAGCTTTCATTGTTGTATTTAATAGTAAAGTTTCCTTTCTGTTTTAGCCCTGATAAATAAACTTCTCCATCATTACCTACAATACTATTTAACTGACTATTGTCTTTAAAAATAGCTTGAGCGCCAAATGGTACTGGCTTTTTGTTTTCCAAATTTATCGTCATTAATACACGATAGCCTACATTTGCTGAAAAATTCGCTTTTACTAAAGCCCCTCGACTCGGTAAAACCGTCTGACTGGTAAGTTCCATTTCAGCCTTCTCTGGCAATCTTAATGTATCGATCTCGACAGTATTTTTACGATATGGTGTGACATAAGGAACTAATGCATACCCTGAGTTATTAGTCCTAACTCCCGCTTGATTTAATATCGTAATATCACCCGCATTAGGAATATCTACGATTGCCGCGGTTTCTCCCAGTTGCTGTCCAAAAACAACTCCCTGAGAATGAGCAACGACGCTACCGCTCACACCATAGTAAAGATTATGATTATCTTTGCTATAACTGTACCCCCCGTAATATCACCTAGTTGGCCTTTGTAGGATGCATTGATATTTCCAGAAGATCCTTGATCTTGATTGGTAAATGCTTGTTGCACACTCCAATTTAGTCGATTATTTAACTGAGATGCCGATATACCTACACTTCCTGTACTTGAACTATTATTGTTACTATTCGCATTAAAATTATAATAAAAAGTATTATCAAATACGCTAAAGGGCACATTCACCGAAAAAGCCAACAAATGTTCATCATCATTTTGTCTTTTCTGATCAGAAATATAAGAATGATTAACTGTATTTTTATTGTAGGTATAATTTATTCCATAGCTGATACCTTGCCAGCTATTATTATAACCAAGTGTTGCTGATTGTTTTTTGCTTTTGCTGTTCCAATAATCCTCTTGTATATATCCGATAGCTAAAGAGCCATATTTATCACCTAAATTTTGATTAAGTGTTATCTCCGCACGATGACGGCGTTGCTCAATTTCAGGGCTATAATGAGTACGACGAAAACTATCAAACACTTCAGATAAACTATAAAAGCCACTCGTTGAATAGCGATAACCTGCTAAAGCAATATTGGTTCCTATATTGTTCAAATTCTTATTATATCTAAACCGATAAGACTGACCTTGTTGCTTCCTTCCATCATTAAAAGTTGACTTAGCCTGTGTAACATCAACAGAAACAGCACCAAATGAGCCTAAATTTTTCCCAACACCTAGGGAGTAAGATTGATAATTTTGACTCAACTGACTTCCCCCATAAGCAGTAGTGCCATAAGGTAAACCATAAACTAATGTAAACTGACCAAACTTCGTTTTATCTACATTATTATCATAAGCACGATATTCACCGCCCGTTACGCTATAAGTGAAATGACCTTCACGCTGTAATACAGGTAAAGAGGCGAAAGGTACGATTTGATGTTGCTCACTACCATTAGCACCCTTAATCGTAACGTATAAATCCCCACTACTACCTGATGGATATAAATCATTAATTTCAAAAGGGCCAGCTGCCACTTCAGTTTGATAAATAGTATATCCATTTTGTTTGATAGTTATTTGCGAGTTACTTTTTGCAATCCCTCTAATGATAGGCGCATAGCCTCTTAAACTTTCTGGATACATCTCATCATCTGTTGATAATTGCATGCCTCGAAACGGAACACTATCAAAAACATCAGATGAAGATATCCCATCCCCTAGTATTAACTGACTTTTTATTTTATTTATATTTCTAGATAAATAGGTATAAAGGGTGTTCCACTTCCCTGATTGATTACTTGTACTCGACCATGTTGTGTAGTTTCTTAAACGCCATGGTCCTAAATTTAAACCTGGTCTTAAATTTATATAATTTGAAGTTGTATTTGAACTGCCATTCTTACGATCATAGTTTTTAGAACCACTATAACTATAGTTTAGTAATAAGGCATTTATGCCATTATCAATATTATCTAACTCTATATATCCTCTTGGGTTTTTAGATAATGCAATTTGCGGAATACTTAAATATAACCTTTGTGAATCAAAATCTAATTCACTTTTAGCTTCTGGTATCGCAGACAAATTGACACAGCTAGTATATTCAGAATAAAGCCCAGGATAATCTGTTGTTTTAACTCCAAAGTCATTTAGATCATTTACTGATAAACAAGGTTTAAGCTGATTATTTTTATCTTTATCAAACCTAATATTTTTAGTTAAAATTAAATTAGTGTTAACATAAATATCAACATAATAGTCACCTGCTAGCTGTTGGTTATTCTCAAAAGAAGATAAATCAATAATATCTTTATTTGGCAGCTCTAAAAAATCTGGATCAAAATAGATATCATCTAAATTATTATTTTCTGCATATAATAAAGCTGCATAGCCTAAGTATAAAATGAGGCTAATACATACCTTACTTATTTTCATATTAGAAACCTAATTATTATATTCTAACTTCGGATAAATCCACATTAGCCCCATAATCATTAATAAGCTCCCAGCTTATAAGACCATGTTCATTATTATCATTTATATCAAATGATTTAGTTGAAAAAGGTCTAGCATAAGAAACATCATCAACCAATTTTCCATTGAATTTGATTGTTTGAAAATTCATAAAATAAGGTGTGGGATTATAAACTATGACTTTCCCTCTTTCCTTTGACCAAGATAATTTCTTTTGTTCTTCTTCAAAATTAACGTCTTTTAGACTTTTAGGTCTATAGATTAATTTCATTTGCGTTTTAAATGCAATTTGTAATGAATTTTCTGTTTTTTCTGTAGCAGGGATCGTTTTTATATTTAACCAAAAAAGAGATTCTTGATCACTTGGTAGCCCTTCTTCTGTTAAAAAGATCCTCAATGTATTCTCTTTATCTGGATTCAATCTAAATAAAGGTGGCGTGATCGTAAATTTTGACTGTTTTTTTTCCTCAAAATCATCTATCCATGACTGGATCAAATAAGGCATTTTGTCTGGGTTTTTCACGTTAATGCTGACATTCTTATTGCCTTCATTATAAATTACCCTTGTGCCACTAATAATAACACCTGCATAAGATGTATTAATAATAAATAAAGAAATAAAAAATAGAATAATAGACTTCATATTATCACCATAAAATGATTGTATAATAAGGTTTAAATCCCTTTAAACCTTATGACTTACCTAGTTATTTTTAATTATAATTAATAGTAAATGTTGCATTCGCATTTGCTAAACCCGCAGTGACAGAATCTGTTTTAGCAATATAACGAGCTCTAAAGTCTAAATTATTTTCAACACCTTCTTTTAATGGATAAGTTTTAGATGCGGTAAATAAAGGGACAACGGTATTTGCATCATCCGTAATTTGAATACCGACACCTGTTGCCACTCCCGACTCTTGTTTTAGCGCAATAACAGTATCGTCTCCAGAATAAGACTCTGCATCAAATTTAACAGATGCAGTACTTACTGTTGCAGGGCAATTAATTAATTTAATCGTAAATTTAGTTGCCGCAGCAGTAACTCCGGCACTAGGTAATGCTGTTTTAGATACCTTACCTAAATTAACTTTTAGAGCATCAGATCCAGCTGCTAATTCACATGCGTTATCGATAATTTCTCCTGTAAAATCGATTGTTCCATCTGCAGCTAATGCATTATTCGCGACAAAAATAGACGTTGTAGCAATCAACATTGCAATAAAGCTTTTTCTCATTTATTTCTCCAAATAATTATTTTAAACACATTGAGATAATAGAAATAAGATTAATTAACTCAATACGCGAGTATTATCTATTTATTATTTGAAATAAACAAGTTTCGGTTATTACAGTATAATGTTGATAACATTTTAATATTAAATAGTGTTATTAACTAATAAAACACAGTATAAGTTAAACAATATTTTTTACTTTTAATAAATCTTATTTTTAATAATTTGAAACAAAAATAAAAATAAAAATAAAAAT